>CDZG01025640.1_pt1 | contig 122669 bp, 84 predicted proteins | sample 557741 | NCBI WGS metagenome assembly CDZG01 (sample SAMEA3182086, study PRJEB8094) | gut metagenome | biome: human; feature: gut; material: Stool; isolation source: human stools | place: Canada | collected 2013-01-21
GTTATATAATATCTAAAGTGTTTGTATTTTACAAGGCCTATTTTTCATCGTAAAATAGCATTACATTAAGTCCACCGCTTGATGTAATCAAACAAATCGAAAGGAAGAATTGTTATGAAACGCACATCTCGATTCCTTGCTCTGCTTCTCAGCGCCGTCATGCTGCTTGCCCTTGCCGGCTGCGGCGGCAAGGATACCACTCCCGCCCCCCAGCCCTCTGACGGGGATGCGGCCGGCGAAGCTGTTGTCTACCCGGCCGACCTGCTCAACTACTATGTTGCCGCGTCTGCCGGCGGTGGTCTCGATATTGTCTCCCGTGCCTTCACCAATCAGTGGGAGGATGCGCTCGGCACCACCTTCGAGTATATCTACGAGGATACCGGCAACACCTACCTCATGGCGCTCAACGATCTCGGCGGTCTTGATGAAGACGAGTTCGGCGTAATCTGTGGCCTGCCCGAGGCGATGCTCGGTATGTTTGCGTTCCAGGATTCTCCCTACACCGCGGATGACATCGCCTGGATCGGCAACGTCTACACCGACGCGAACTGCCTGATGGTCCGCATCGACGATGACCGCTTCAACTCCGCGCAGGATCTGATCGACTATGCGCGCACCGCGTCCAGCCCCATCGCCATCTCCACGCCGCAGGCTCTTACGCCCGCCAACATCACCGCGCAGATCTTCGTTGAGGCCTCCGGCATCAACGCCAATGTCGTCACCTACAGCGGCGGCTCCGGCGCCCGCAACGACCTCATCGGCGGTCACGTCGACGTCTCCGTCGGCGGTATCTCCACTGCGGTCGGCCTGGCCGATCAGGTGAAGATCATCGGCATCTTCGGCGAAAACAACCCCGTCACGGACATCTGGCCCGACGCGCAGGTCGTTTCCGACTTTGCCACCGACTTCGAAATGCCCGACCTGACCTGCCACTGCTCCATCTGGACCACGAAGGCTATGGCCGAGAGAAACCCCGAGGTCTACCAGATGCTGGTCGATACCTATGCGCAGGCGATCCAGTCCGACGACGCTGCGACGAACCTGAAGAACGCCAACCAGGATCGCTTCATCGATTACTTCGGCCCCGATGAAACGGCCGCCAACGCCACCGGCTTTATGAAGACGCTCGAGGACTACGCCTATCTGCTCGATCCGGCAAACGGCTGAGCACTCGCTTACCTTGTGAAAGGAGAATCCCATGAAAAAGAAACTGCCATGGGGTGAGGTCAGCTTTTTAACCGTCATCGTGCTCTGCATTGCCTACTACTTCTTCTCTGTGAAAGGCTATGGCCTCAAGGCCGTTCTTTGGCCATATATTCTGATGGCAGGTGCACTTCTGTGTGTTCTTTTTATTGCGGTCGAACTGGTCTGGAACGCCTCCGCGGAAGCGAAGGCGGACCAGACGGCCGCGGAAAAGAAAACCCTCGGCGACTGGTTCAAGGCGAATTCCCCCATCTTTGTCATCATCGCTTCCCTGCTGTGCTACGCGCTGCTGCTCAAAATGCTTGGCCTGCACCTGTGCAACTTCCTGCTGAGCTTCTTCCTTGTCTATTACCTGAGCAAGGGAAAGTGGAAAACGGCACTGATCACCGCCGTCTGCATCACATTGGCATTCTATCTGATCTTTGACCTGTCGCTTGGGCTTCGCCTGCCGAAGGGCAAGCTGTTCAAGCTGCTGAAATCACTCTGAGGAGGCGCGTGAAATGGAAAACTTACTGCTTGGCCTTCAGGAGCTTGCCGACCCTCAGGTGCTTCTCTTTATTTTGATCGGCGGTGTTGTCGGATTGCTGGCGGGCGCCATTCCCGGCCTGAACGACACCAACATTCTCACCCTCTTTTTGTCCTTTGTCGTCTTTCTGGACCCGTTTCCTGCTGTCATTCTGATGACAGCGGTATTCATTGCCTGCCAGACGGCGGGCTCCATTCCCGCGATTCTCATCAATATCCCCGGCACGCCCTCCACCGCGGCTTCCACGCTTGAGGGCTATCAGCTGACCAAACGCGGCCTTGCCGGTCAGGCGCTCGGCTGTTCGTTCGGCTCGTCGCTGATGGGTACGGTCCTCGGCGGTCTGATGGGTCTGATCTTCGCGCCGGTCCTCGGTCATTACGCGCTCAGCTTCGGCCCGCCCGAAATGTTCATGCTGGCCCTGTTCGGTATGACCGCCGTCGCCTCTCTGACCGGCAGCTCCGTCTCCCGCGGCCTGCTGGCCGCGATCCTCGGCCTTCTGGTCGGCACGGTCGGTCTGGACTACTTCCTCGGCGTCACGCGCTGCACCTTCGGCGTGGCAGAGCTTTACGGCGGCGTGCCGCAGATCCCGCTGCTGCTTGGTCTGTTCGGCGTCAGCGAGCTGTACTCCCTGATCTTCAAGAAATCCATCGGCGCCGGCACAGCGACGGACGCCCCCGACGTGAAGAGCCAGTTTGAGGGCTTCCGCGCGGCGTTCCGCTATAAGAAGGCCATGCTGATCTCGGCGGTCATCGGCTTCATCATCGGCGTGATCCCCGGAACGGGTGCCACCATCGCCTCCTTCACGAGCTATGGCATGGCGCGCTCCGTGTCCAAGGAGCCCGATAAGTTCGGCACCGGCCACTATGAGGGCCTTGTCGCGACCGACACCGCGAACAACGCCAGCGTCCCCGGCTCCATCGTCCCGGCTCTGACGCTCGGCATTCCCGGCAGCGGCACGACCGTCCTCTTCATCAGCGCCTTCCTCATGCACGGTATGCAGCCCGGCCCGTCGTTCTTCAGCAATTACCTGCCGGAATCCAACGCGATTTTTATCACCGTCATTCTCGTCGGCGTTCTTGCGAGCGTTGTCGGCATCTTCATGGCAAAATACATGGTCAAGATCGTGTCTCTGCCGACCTATATTCTCGGCCCGATCATCGCCATCTTCTGCCTGCTGGGCGCCTACATCTGTCGAAACAAGGTCAATGACCTGTTCATTATGATGGTCTTCTCCATTCTGGCCATCTTCCTGAAGAAGTACAATTACTCTCTTCCGGCCTTCCTGCTCGGCGTGATCCTCGGCCCCATCATCGAGCCGAACTTCTTCCGCGCGCTGGCCATCTCCAACAATGACTACTCCATCTTTTTCACCCGCCCCATCTGTATCGTCCTGTGGCTTATGTGCGCTGCGACGCTGCTGATGCCCAAGCTCATCGGCCGCCGCACGGCAAAGAAAGGAGTCGAAAGCAAATGAATATCACCTATGATACGATCCGCGGAAGCAGGATCGTGACCGCCAAGGATCAGGGAGCGCTGATCCTGCGTACCGGAACCGTGTACGACGGGATTGGGCGGGAGGCCTCCCACGACCTCGATCTGCTGCTCGACGGCGGAAAGATCGTGCAGGTCGCGCCGCGCGGCAGCTTTGACGGCAAGGGTCTCCCCGTGTGGGACTGCTCCGACAAGTTCGTGATGCCCGGCCTGATCGAGGCGCACCTTCATATGTCCGGCATGCACACGCAGGAGCCCTACCGCCGCTATTTTGAAAACAACGACGTCCGCCTGATCCGCGCGCTGGGCCACGCCGAGGAGCTGCTCGCGCACGGCTATACGACCGTACGCGAGCTGGGCGCCAAGGGCCGCGGCATCGGGATCCGCGAGGGCATCGGCAAGGGCTTGTGCCACGGTCCGCGTATCCTGACGTCCATCGAGTTTCTCTCCCCGACCGGCGGACACGGCGACTGGCCGATCCTGCCCTATGATTTCGTGAAGGAGACCTCCATGCGCAGCGTCCTCGTGGACGGCCCGGACCAATGCGTGTATGCGGTCCGCCGCCTGCTGCGCGAGGGGGCCGACCTGGTGAAGATCGTCACCGCGACCGGAAACATGGGCCAGCCCTATGACAACATGAAGTTCCGCGCCTGCTTCAATCTCAAGGAGATCCGCGCCATGAGCGACGAAGCGCACGAGCAGGGCAAAAAGATCGCGGCGCACGTCGTCGGCGACGTCGGCCTTCGCAACGCGCTCGACGGCGGCATCGACACCATTGAGCACTGCCTGTTCAACTTTGAGAAGAACCCCGAGCTGCTGGAAAAGATGCTGGAAAAGAAGGTCACGCTGGTCCCGACGCTCTCCATCATCAAATGGTTCGGCGAGTACGAGGAAAAGAACGGCAATCAGGCGGCCGCCGACCGCTTCTACCACAATGTGGAAAAGCACGGTGAATTTGTAAAGGCGGCCTGGGAGGCCGGCGTGCCCATCGCCTGCGGTACGGACGAAAACGGAATGCACGGCACCGGCCGCTGCCCGGAGGAATACGTCTCCCTCGCCAAGGCGGGCCTGCCGAACTATGCGATCCTGCAGGGCGCGAACAGCGTCGCCGCGAAAACGCTGGACCTTCAGGACAAGACCGGCTCGCTCGAGGCGGGCAAATCCGCGGACATTCTCGTCCTGAACAAGAACCCGCTGGAGGACATCTCGATCCTGCGCAGCAAGGAAAACATTGCCTACGTCGTGCAGGGCGTGTAAGGAAAGGAAGCGTTTTATGAGCCTGATCGAAAAAAATCCCATGCTGGAAAAAATGAAGCGCGGCGAGCCGGTGCTCGGCTGTCAGGTACGCAGCCGTTCCCCGCTCATCGCGGAAATGCTGGGCTACTGCGGGCTGGACTATGTGTTCATCGAGGGCGAGCACTTCGTACATAACATCGAAACCGTCGAAAACCAGATCCGCGCCATTCAGGTCGCAGGCGCGGTACCGATCGTCCGTATCCCGAGCCATGAGGACGGACTGATCCTGCAGGTCATTGAGGCCGGCGTGATGGGCGTCATCTTCCCCCACATCGACACGAGGGAACAGGCGCTCCACGCGATCCGCGAGGTGAAGTACCCGCCGGTCGGAAACCGCGGCTTCGGCGACTCCGCCCGAGCCTCCAAGTTCGGCTTCCTGCCGACCGAGCAGTTTCTCGACTACGTCAACGAGAATGTAATGGTCATCGGCATGATCGAAAGCCGGGAGGGCATCCGCAATCTGGACGAGATTCTCTCCACCGGCATTGACGTGCTGCGCATCGGCGCGAAGGACCTGTCTCTGGATATGGGCTATGGCGGCGTCGTCACGCCCGAGGTGAAGGAGACGGTCAAGGAGGTCTGCCGCCGCATCCGCGATTCCAAGGTCATTCTCGGCGACGCGGGCCTTGGCGGCCTGACCTCGCAGGAGGATTTTGATGAGCTTTGCGCGCTCGGCTGCCGTATGTTCACGGTGGGCTCCGACATGGCCTGCGTCAAGCAGGCGGTGGTCGGCAAGCGCAAGAGCTTTGACGCATTCAAGCAAACCCACTTCGCTGAGAAGTGAACGAAGATTTAGGAGGTCATCCCTTGTCCTATCGCATTTTAGTTACAGAGGCCATGTCCGAGGACGGACCGGACTGGCTGCGTGCCAACGGCTATGAGGTCAAATACGGCCGCGGTACCGACGAAAAAACACTCATTGAAGATTTACAGGACTGCGACGGCGTGATCCCCCGCCTCGCCGTGATGAGCGACGCAGTGATCTCCGCGTGCCCGCGGCTCAAGGTCATCGCACGCCACGGCTCCGGCGTCGATACAGTCGACCTGGAGAGCTGCCGTCGTCACGGCGTCCGCGTGGTCAATACCCGCGGCAGCAACAGCGTGGCGGTCGCTGAGCACGCGATGCTGCTGGTGCTCGCCTGCGCCAAGACGCTCAACGTCCTGCAGGACCGCTACCGCGCAGGTCAGTTCAAGGAGGCACGCAAGCTCGCCGCCGGTGTGGAGATCTCGGGAAAGACGCTCGGCGTTTTCGGCTTCGGTCAAATCGGGCGCCGCGTCGCTGCGATGGCGCACGACGGCTTTGGTATGAAGATTCTGGCATTCGATCCCTTCTGCAAGCCTGAAAGCGTACCCGACTATGTCGCTTTGGTGTCTGACCGCGACGAGATCTTTGACAACGCCGATTTTATCACCCTGCACATGGCGGCCACGGCGGAAAACAAGCACGGCATCGGCGCGCGTGAATTCGCGCGCATGAAAAAGACCGCCTGCCTGATCAACACCGCCCGCGGCAGTCTGGTCGATGAGGCAGCGCTGATCGAGGCGCTGCGCGCCGGAGAGATCGCCGGCGCGGGTCTCGACGCCACGGAGCCGGAGCCGGCTGACGCGGCAAGTCCCCTCTTCCGCATGGAAAACGTCATTATGACGCCGCACTGCGGCGGCAGCACCAAGGAATCCAAAAGCCGCTCCTCCCTCGGCGCGGCAAAGGGCTGCGACGAGGTGCTCACCGGCAAGCCGATCACGAGCCCCGTGCTCTGATCCCATATTGAATACTTATCTTTCTCCTACAGGAAGCGGCGGCACATCGACCGATGTGCCGCCGCTTCCTGTTCTGCTTCCTTCGGCAATGCGTTGTGCTTCCATCGTTGCTTTTCCTCCCAAAATAGCGTATACTATGGGAAAGACTGCTTTTGAACGGCTGTTGCTGCCGCAAGGCATTTTCCTTGACAGATAGCCGCCCTTTGCAAGGAAAAAATCCTTTACAGACGCAGGAGGCCACGGGCATGGAATGGTTCAGGCTGGACGAAAACACAGTCACCGAGCTGGAAAAGCTGCTTGCCGCGGAGCCGTGCAGCGGCGCGGGCGTGATCCTGCGCCTTGCGTGGCGCGCCGGATTGATGCGCGATGAGATCTATGCTCTGCAATGGAAGCAGGTGGACTTCGAGCGCGCGCTGCTCCGTCTCCCCGACCGCGATGTGCCGATGGACGAGGACCTTACGCGCTGTCTGCGGCAATGGCAGACCCTTTGCGGGCAATACAGTCCCTATGTCATCGTTAGTGAGCATATGCGGACGCATATGCTGCCGGAGTCGATCTCGCGGCTGGCGCGCAGCGCGCTCGACCGCGCGGGGCTGACAGGCGTGCGGCTCGCAGACCTGCATTACAATTATATTCTCCGCCAGTCCGCACAGCAGGGCTGGCAGGAGGCGCTGCGTACCTCTGGACTCTCCATCTCCACCTACCGCAGCCGACCGCGCTACAAAAACGCGCGCAGCAGCGCCAAGGCGAAAAAGGCGTCCTCCCCTGCCCTGCCGCACCGCGAAAAAAGCGAACGGGAACGGCTGCAAGCCGTTTTGAAGGAAAACCGCCTCTCCCCTGCCGGACTTGCCCTTTGGCTGTACTGCGATACCGGCTTACAATATACGGAGATCGCCTTGCTGACATGGGAGCAGGTCGATCTTGAACACCATTTGCTTCACCTCGCCGACCGTGACGAGCCTCTTTCGGCAGAGCTGGTCTCCTTGCTGTGCGAGGTTCTCGAAACGCGCGGGCCGGTCAGCGAGACGCATGTGCTTCTTTCCCCCCATGCACGCAAGCCGATCCCCCGCGCGCGGCTTTCCAACCTGACGAAGGAGCTGTTGGCGAAGAACGGGCTGGACCCCGCTCTTCCGGCGCGGCTCCGTTCGGACGGGGCGCGCGAGAGCCGCAGGCGCAGGCTCCTTGCGTATGCCGCACGGCACGGCGGCATTTCGCTCAAAGCCGCCATGGAGCTGCTCGGCCTTTCCGAGAGCGCCGCGCGGGAGCTGCTCACGCAGCTCACCGCCGAGGGGCAGCTGACGCGCGACCATCCCGTCTACCGTCCCGTCGGCGCGGAAACGACCGCGGCGCAGAGGGCGTCGCGGATACGGGCCGCCCTCGCAGAACACGGCCCCTGCAGCGCCCGCGAGCTGTCGGAGCGGCTCGGCATGGCGCCGCGCATGATCCAGCGCGCGCTGGAGCCGATGCTCGCGCGCGGCGAGATCGCAAAGGAGGCGGATATGTCCCGCCCCGGCCATCCCCTGAGCTATACGCTTATCCACTCTTGAGCATCGACTATCGGGCCGTCTTCGGGCGGTCCGAAATTTTTTCATTTGGGTGCATCGACTTTCTTTTGCCGCATAGAAGCTCTTTCGGTGCAGCGAAGTCTGCCGGTCTCCCGACTGACAGCTGCTTTACAGGCGCGGTCGCCCGCAGCCTTTCCCTACCTGTGTTGTACAGAAGAAAACATGGCTGGAACCTCGTGGGGAACGATTGCAATCATGGTTCCCATCATCGCGCCCCTTGCCCTCTCCGTCAGCGGCGGTGAGCTAAGCACGGTAGTCTATGCCGCCGTTGCAACGATCCTCGGCGGCGCAACCTTTGGCGACCATTGCTCCCCCATTTCGGACACCACCATTCTCTCCTCCTTGGCCGCAGGATCGGACCACATTGCACATGTAAAAACCCAGCTTCCCTATGCTTTGACCTGTGCCGCAATCGGCTGCATCGGGTATCTGATCATTGGCCTCACGTTGTAATCCCTCTGTTTTTCATTTCATACCGTACCAACTCCTCTTTCTCGGCAAAGGCGCTCGGAGAGCCTCCCCCTCTCTCCGGGCGCTTTTGCTTCTCTGCGTCCCCTCCATTTCAATGGCATACGTATTTGTGTCGTCCCATACCATAAGGAAGTCCGGAGCCGTAACAGCTCCGGACTTCCCTCTTTATATTATATAGATATCCTCGTGCGCCCCTACGCCTTCGCGTAGATCCGGTAGAGGAACGTGACGATCTGCGCGCGGGTGCAGTCGTTGTTCGGGCCGAACAGGCCGCCGATGCCCTCGGTCACGCCGTTGTCCGCCGCCCACTTCACCGCGGGCGCGTAATAGGCATTCTTCGGCTTGACCGCCGCGGCCCTCCTGCCGATGGTAAAGGCATAGGTCGCACTGCCGGTGTAGTCCTCGTTGCTGTCCGCCACGCGGTAGGTCACCTGATTGTCCTCCGTATACGGAGGACACAAGGGGCATGCCCCTTGTCGGGCGGGCGGAGCGCCTCCGCGCCCCGGCCCGCCGGTCTATCGTACCGATATGATACACGGCGCGCGGAAAAAGGGAAAGCCCCTTTTTCCCGCGTGTGCTCGCGGCGCGTCCTATTGGATCGTCATGCCTGTATTGATCCAGTTGCCGGGAGTATTCAGGTCACCGTCGCTGTCGCCGCTGAAGTTGCACCAGACGTAATAGGTCCGGTTCAGGTCAAGGGACACGTTCTTCGTGCAGGTGATGCAGTCCTTCTCCAAGCCGTCCTGCCAATCATCGGCGCCGAAGAGTGCATAGGCCTCCCCCTCGGCGGCCGTGGCGCCGGGGGTGCTGCGTTCACTATTCGTGCGATAGTCAATCGGGGTATATACGACCGCACCGGAGAACTTTCTGTATGCGTACTCGATCTGCACGGTCACATTCCTGCCGCTGGACGCGCTTTGCGTCATGACCGTTACCGCAGGATTGCAGCACCACACATCGGCGGTGTACTCCAGAGCCTCATCCGGCGCGTACCAGCCGCTGCTCTCGTCCACCGTCAGCGCGCCCTGCGGAATGGTGATCTTGATTTGGCCGACACTGTGCACGAGGTTCATCAACCCTCCGCCAGAGTCGACCGGAGCCAGCTTCATCCCCATCGCGCCGCAGGTGGCGGTGACAGGCAGGAACAGTCCGTAGTCGTTTGCCGTCCAGCTCCCATTCGCCGTCATGGAGGCGTTGCTGATCGAGACCCCTTCATTTTGGATTCCCTGGACCGCTACCAGGCTAGTATCTGCGCCGGTGATATACACGCCCCCCGTCAGAGGCACGCGGACGGAAATGTCGTTGTTTTTGGAGGAGGTTATCCGCGGCGCGACCACCGGAGCCGAAGTGTCCACCCGGATCGGCGCGCCGATGATGGCGGCGTATTCGCCGTTTTCGCCCAGCGTGCCGATCACATTTCCGTAAAAGTCCTTGACCGTCGCAACAAACCGGACCTCTGTCGGCTCATCCGGCTGCCTCATGACCGTTACGCCGTAGCCGTGCATATAGGTGTTATGGTCATAGCCCCCGTCGGGCGCAAGCGCAAGGTACTGCGCGCCGTCGCCGCGGAACGACCAGTCAATGCTCACCGTCACGTCGCTGTCCGGCACGGTCCAACTGCTCCCGTAGAGCGAATAGGTGTAGCCGTTCCGCAGCGGCTGCATTTCGGCGGAATAGGCAAACTCGCTGCTGTACTGCGGGTTGACGGCGCCTCCGTTCTTCACGGCCTCCAGGATCATCGCGTTCGTATAGAGCGTACCCACGTTCGGCACGATCGCAGCAAACGCGTCGCTTGCCTCCTGCAGCTCCTGCGCCGTCTGGTCGCATTCCGTCTGAGAGGTGAAGCTGCCGCTGTTCTGCTTGCTCTGCGCGGCGTCGTAAGCGTCCTTCAGCGCGGCGGTCTGGGAGCGTTCGATAAATTTCACGCCCTTCGTTACGCTGTCCGCCGTCACGCCGTTTGCCGCAACAAAAATCTTTTCGCTGTCCGCAAGGGCCACGGACTCGTCCTCCGTCAGCGTATCCAGCTGCGTCTTGGCCGCCGCCAACGCGCCGTTCAGCGCCGCCGTGTCCAGCGCCTTTACCTCCAAATGGCAGCGCACGGGCGATGTGCCGCCGGCGTATGCATACCCCGCCGGAAGCGCCGCGTTCCCCGTGAAGGACACCGTCTGATTCTCGCCCGGAGTCGGAGCATAGGGCAGCTTCGTAAATTCCAAGTCATCCGGCCTAACGACCACCTCGATGTAGGAATCGTCCTCGCACCGGAGCAGAACGTCCGCGGGCAGGCGCTGCCTTGCCGCCTCCAGCACCAGAGTCTCCGCCCTCATGTAGCCGATGGAGGTGAGGGCAAGGGGGACGAAATCGACGACCGCCTTTGTTTTGGGCGTCGCGCCGTCCGCCACCACGGTCACGGTGGTCTTGATGTCCGCGTTCATTTCGCCGTTATAATATTGAAAGGGGGGCATGCTCACCATTCCCATGAAGGTGTTCACGCCGGGGCTGGTCCATTCGCCGTCCAGCGTCCAGCGCACGTCTGCCCGCTCCGTATGGCCGTTTTTGATCTTCACCGTGACCTGCGCGGGCAGCTGCACGTCGCTCTCCTGCGCGCCGTAGGGCAGCTCCAGTCCGGCCACCTCCAAAATGCCGACGACGACATTCTCCGGATTGGCCGTGACCGTCAGCGAAGCCGTCACGGTCAGCGTGCCGTCGTAGGTATAGCCGTCGGGGATGGTCACCGTGCCGGTCGCGGTGTAGACGGTGTCCATGCGGGGGTCCTCGCTGTACGCCTTATCCAGCGCCCAGCGCACTGCCGCCTCGACCGTACCCGCCGCGCCGTTCTCCGTCACATTCAGCGTGACGGAGGCGGGGAAGCGGCGCATCGCGTCCGCCTCGCTCGTGCCGTGGTCCACCGTCACGTCCGGGACCGCCGCCGCGCCGGTGACGATCCGGACGGGCGCGCTGCTCCCGCCGGACGAGCCGCCGGAGCTGCTGCCGCCGGACGTGGTCGGCGCTTTCGCGCCGCCCTCGGTCCCGGTCTTTTCCACGGTCAACGAGCCGCTGACGGTCACACCGCTCACCGACACGACCAGCGAGACCACCAGACCAGAGCCGGTCAGCGCCACTCTGGCGTCAATGCTCAGCTCGCCGACCGTCACGCCGCGCTTGATGTCGAGCTGTGCGCCCTCCGCGTCCTTGCCGATTCGGAGCGTCTCCACGTCCGCATTCAGTGCCACGTTGGCGCGGCTGAGAAGCTCCACGAGCTTCGCGGGGACTTCGATCTGGATTTTCTGATTTGAGGTCTTTTCCAGGTCGATCACGAGCGTGCCGAGCGCGCCCTTAAACGTGCTGTCCTGCGTGATGCGGCACGGCAGACCGATCTCCACGCGGTCCAGCGCCGTGTTGCCTATCAGACGGAGATGTACATTCACCTTTTGCAGCCGGACCGTGCCGCCAACGCGAACGCCGTCGAAATAAACGGAGTTCGCGCCGCCGCCCTTGACGATCACGCTGCCGAGGACAGTCACGTTTTTCAGCGTGACGTTTCCCTCGCCCACGCTCTCCGCGATGACGAGGTCGCCGAGAACCGTCTCATTTTCCAGCGTCGTTCCGGCCTTTTCAATGACCGTTTCTTTCGCGCTCTTGCGCACGCGGTCGAGCGTGACCACCGCCTCCGCACGGGTGATGGAGCCGAGCGCGCCGAACGCGCCGTCGGGATAGCCGGTCATGTAACCGGCCTCCGCGGCTGCGCCCACGCTGCCCCTTGCCCACGCAGGGATGGACGCAGCGTCCGCGAAGGCGTCCGCGCGTTCCTCCTTCGCGGCAAGCCCCGCCGCGCGGGCGAGCATCGCCGCCGCCTCGGCGCGGGTGACCGGCTGATTCGGGCGGAACAGCCCGCCGCTGCCCTGCGCGTAGCCCGCCGCCACCGCGCGGGCAACCTCGGCATGGAACCAGTCGCGCTCCGTCACGTCGGAAAAGGAAATTTCGCTCTCCGCCGTGAAGCCCAGCGTGCGGTTCACCAGCTTGATAAACTCCGCGCGGGTCACGGTGCCGTTCGGCTGAAAGCTGCCGTCGCCATAGCCGTCGATCAGGCCCTCGTCCTGCCATTCGTCGAGCGTTTTTTCCGCCCAATGCCCGGCGGTGTCGCGGAATGCGGCGGCTGCGGGGACCGCGGACAGCAGCATCGCCGCCAGCATCGCCAACGGCAACAGCCTTTGAAGCAGTGTGTGTTTCTTCATGCTCTCTCTCCTTATATATTATAATGTATCCCGTTGGGACCGCTGCGAATGGGTATGGTTCCTCCGCATGGAGAAACCGATGAGATATCCCATCGGAGCATAGATAAGGTTATTATAACGGCCTTTTCCCGAAATGTAAATCATTCCAAAGTATGATATTGCCTTCACACCCGGCGTAATCGCGCGCCGATGTCTACCCGATGTCTACCCGCCGAAACGCCCGTGGCACAAGGGCTTGCGGGTTTTTTGCCCCTCTGCGCCGTCCACCCGGAGGGGCTACCCCCTTTCGAATGTCAAAAGGCCGCGAAACGCCTGCTGCGCGGGCGCTTTGCGGCTTTTTCCTGTCCCGGATGCTGGGGATATGGTATCGCCATGCCGGAGGAGCTTCGGTCTGCTTTCGGCGTTGTGAACAATTGCGGAGTTCGTCCTCACCTTTGGAAGCGGCGCGGGAGACGGCGGGAAGAGCCGCCGGCGCGGCGAAGGAGTAGACCCAAAGAGCGGAAATTTCAGAAAGGAGAGTAACACTATATGAAAAAGTTACTCGCTCTGGTGCTGGCGCTGGTCATGTCCATGTCCCTCGTCACCATCAGCAATGCAGCTTTCAAAGATGCCGACAAGATCGACTACAAGGAAGCTGTTGACGTCATGAACGCCGTTGGCGTGTTCATTGGCGATGAAAAGGGCAATTTTAATGCCAAGGACAACCTGACCCGTGAGCAGGCCGCGAAGATCATCGCGTACCTCGAGCTCGGTGAGAAGGCCGCTGACGCTCTCGTCGGCTCCGCCACCTTCACCGACGTCGCGGCGACCCGCTGGTCTGCCGGCTTCGTCTCCTACTGCGCGCAGGCCGGCGTCGTCTCCGGTAACGGTGACGGCACCTTCGCCCCCGCCGGTCAGCTGACCGCCCTGCAGTTCGGCAAGATGCTGCTCGTTGAGATCGGCTACGATGCCAAGGCCGCCGGCATGGTCGGCACTGACTGGACCATCAACACCAGCAAGCTCATGGCCACCACCGGCCTGATGAACGGCATCGACGGTTCCGTCAATCAGGTCCTCAGCCGTGAGAAGGCCGCTCAGATGACCCTGAACGCCCTCAAGACCCCCACCGTGGAGTATGCTACCAAGGGCAGCAACATCACCGTGAACGGTGCTGAGATCAACTTCGGCGCTTCCGTCCCCACCTACGTCACCAACACCGTGGCGAAGGAGCAGACCATCTCCAAGGACACCCTGACCAACTCCAAGGAGTACACCATCGAGCTCGGCGAGAAGCTCTACAAGAAGCTCGTTCTCTCCGATACCACCGATGCGTTCGGCCGTCCCACCCGCACCTGGACCTTCGAGAACAAGAAGGTCGGCGAGTATGTCAAGGATGCTGACCTTGAGTACACTGCTGCTGTTGAGTACAAGGCTATCTATGCTGACCTTGCCCTGAGCAATGCTGCTAAGATCGACGAGTACTATATTGACGGCAAGGAAATCACTCCTGCTGTTGGACACACCACCATCAGCAAGTCTGATAAGAAAGAGTTTGGTGCCAACGGCGTTCTGACTCAGGTCTGGTATGACGACGACAACAACACCGTCATCGTCACCGAGATCAACACCTATGTTGGTACGGTCAACGCCATTACCAAGGCCACTAGCTCTGCTGACCGTTTTGTGACGGTTGCTTCCAAGGACACTTTTGTCAGCCTGAACACCAAGTTTGAGACCGAAGATTTTGCGATTGATGACCTAGTTTCTTTCACCGCTGCGTGGAATGCTAGCACTCGCCTTTATGAGATCCAGGCCGTCAAGACTCTCGAGAAGAGCCTTACCGGCACTTTGACTCAGTACACGGGCAAGACCTACACCTCCAGCAAGTGGGATGGCCAGTCCAACTTCTCCGTGGATGGAACCAAATACAAGTACTCTGCCAATGCTTACATTGACAGCAGCAACAACGCTATGAATGACTTCAGCGTTGGTAAGTCTGACCTGAACGTCTACCTCGACGCTTATGGCTATGCTCTGTACGTTGAAGGTGTTGAAACTGAGATCAACTATGCAGTTGTTATCGGTATCGGCAATGTCAACCCCTACGGTTCTGAGACCAACGGCGCAACCCTTCTGCTGCCCGACGGCACCAAGAAGGAAGTTAAGTACGACGTGGATAAGAGCAGAGGTTTGACCACTGACAACAAGGCCGATGAGCCCAAGGGCGACCTCGTCACCTACACAGTGGACTCCAACGATGTCTACACTCTGACTCTCGCCGATGGCACCAAGTTCGGCAACATCGGTAGCACTGCCACTACCGGTAAGTATAACGACTCTGTTAACTTCCTCGGTAAGACTGGCAGCACCGCCAACTTCAAGTTCGAGAATGGCAAGTCTTCCGTAGTCATCAATGGTACCTCCCCCGCTTATACCACTGATAAGACTCTGTTCTTTGTGGCGATGCTCGACGGTGCCAAGGTTGATAGTTACTCTGTCTACACTGGCTTTGAAAATATGCCCAACACTGATCCTGAAGAGGGTATCAAGGCTGTTGCATACGATACCAACAGCAAGTACACCTCTCAGATCGATGCCATTTATATGGTCGTTGACTCCCTGGGCGGTATCTCCGATGTTGATACCTATCTCATCAAGGTCAAGAATGCAAGCGTTATGACCGAGAAGATCAACGGTGTTGTTGTCAGCTATTATGAGCTGCCCGCTATCGTTGACGGTGAAGTCACCACCGCTCGCATCCAGGGTACTACCTTCGATGCGATCGCCAAGGATGTTAACGGTGGTGTTGCTATCTCCAATGCTGACTCTGAGGGCGTTTACGCCATCAAGAACATCAGCAAGGATGCCAAGACTGAGATCATCACCAACGCTTCCACCGCCACCGGTATCCTCACTGGCACCGGCACGCAGGCTGACCGTCGTTCCGTTCTCGGTATTGGCACCACCAAGGCCTCTGCTAGCTACTACGCTTACACCAAGGACACCACCGTGTTCTATGTTGCCAGCGATTATAAGTCTGTCTCCGCAAGCCAGATCACTTCTGTTGGCACCGATGCAAATGATGAGGTCTATTTCACCATCGATGACAACAAGAAGACTCTGAAGGAAGTTGTTATCGTCTCCAGGGATGATTCCTACACTCCTGTTACTAGCGAGTACTCCTTCGACACTCCTGCTGTTGACACTGAGGCTACCAGCAAGATTAAGATGACTGGTACTTTCAAGCGTACGGTGAACGGCGTTACCAGCAATTACGATGCTTCTAACGTTGTTGTTACCTATACTGTTCAGACTTGGAATGATGCCAATGGTCAGTGGAACAATCCTGTGACCTACACCTCCGCAAAGATCAGCACCCTGACCGCTGGTTCTGCGTTTGCTGTTCAGCAGCTACCCGTGCCTTCTGGCAAGGCTGTTCTTGTTAGCGCGACTGTTACCTGCGATGTCGGCACTTGGAATATTGCTGAGGCCGTTATTACTCTTGCCTAATTTCAGCCTGTAGGTTACGACGCTTACCCTGAAACCGCACAAGCGCAAAAAGAAGCTCCCCTTTCGGGGAGCTTCTTTTTGCCTTTATCTCAGCTCAGGTGAGCGTCGATCGCAGTTGTCGCTGGAATCAGCGGCCGGCGAGAACGACCTCAGCGAGAGCGAAGGTGCCGCGGTTGCACGCGACAGTACCACTCACAAGAATATCCTGAGTAGTGGGAACAGCCAGGCTCTTGCTGACGTTGATAGAAGCGCCGGAAGCGACATTACCCACATCAAAGGTGTAGACGGAAGCAGCGTTCCAAGTGCCGGAAGCGGAGTTCCAGGTCTGAACGTTGAGCGTCACAACGACATTCTCAGCAGCAATATCGACGGGGCGGGCGGCAGAGGACTTATCCTGCACCTTCGTGTTGACAACGATAGTGCTGGTGTTGGCGGTGCGGGTGATCGCGTCGGAGGACAGCCCATAGGTTCCGGTGACAACGGGAGCGGGCGTCTTGGTGTAGGTCGCAGCCGTCACGGTGACGAACAGCTCTTCGATGACGCTGCCGTTGGTGTCGGTGACCTTACCGGCATAGCGATAGGTCATCGCGTAATCCTTGAGCAGGTCGCCCAGGGCCTTACCGGTCAGGTTGACAGCAGCCTCGTAATCGGCGGCCTTGTCCTTGTTCAGCTCGTTGGCGGACTTGAGGGTCACAAGGGTGATCTTCGCGTTGTCGGCGAGGGTGTAGCCCTTATTGGTGCCGCTCTGGTTCAGGGTCAGGGCGCTATCGGTGTAGGTCAGCGTGGAGTTCGGGTTGCTGGTGCCGGCAATGTACTTGCCGCCTTCGGTGACTTCAGAAACACTGGTGATCTCATCGTCGCCGTTCACGCGGGTCTTGTTGTACACCTTGTAGATATCGCCGGAGCCATTGCTCTGAGCATCGAACTTGACGATCTGGGACTGGCCGTTCTCGTCGAGGACCTTGTAGGTGAAGTAGACCTTGTTGTCGGTGGTCTTATACTGGCCGTCGTACTTGATGTAGTAGACCATCGTGCTGTCCTCGTTGCCGGAGACGGAAACGCGGCCGGTCGTGGAAACGAAGACATAGGAGGCGTAGTCAGAAGCGCCCTTGGCGAGGTAGGTCGCCTTCACCGTCGCGGTGGATGCCAGCAGCTCGATGTCGGGCAGGTTCTTCACGCCGGTGAACACGCTCACGCTGTCGCCGTCGTCAACAATGACGATGGTGCTGTCATTCGCAAGGATACCAAGGCCCTTCATGAACTTGACCTTGTTGTTGAACATGACGCGGTTGTCAGCGTTAGCCGCAGTGGAGTAGTCGGAAGAATTATAGACCTTCGAGTTCTTCTCGGTGTACTTCGCCTCGACATTATACAGGCTGTACTCGTTGGCGCTGTTCTTGCTGTAAGTGTACCAACCAGCGTTCTCGGTGCCGGTCGTGCCCTTGATGGTAGCAGTGTTGCTGGTCATGGCGCCGCCGACGTAGGCTTCCTTCACGGTGATGTCGGCGGTGGTGCCGTCGGTGAAGTAAGCGGAAGCAACGACCTTGCCCTTGCTCAGGCCGGAGGGCTGAGCAAACTCGGAGACGTAGACGTAGTTGGAAGCGACCACGGCCTCGTCAACGGCGATGATGTAGCCGTACTTATCGAGGACGACGCGGGCGTTCTGACCGACGGTGTAGGTGGTGCTCTTGACCGGGTTGGCGCTGGCACCGGTATCGCCGGACTTCAGCGTGGTGGCGGAATACTTGTACTCAGTGCCGCCGATGGTGGCGTTGTCGTTCAGCTTGTAGCCGGTGACCTCGCCGGAAACGACCTCAGCCGCATCAATGGACTGAACGGTGTACTTCACGCCGTTGTTGGTGGAAGCGGTGACGAGGATATAGTCGTCAGCCTTGAAGTTCTTGATGTCGAAGTCCTCACCGTCGATGACGATGTTGTCGAGCGCGATCTTGGTGTCGCCGGCAGCAGTCAGGGTGATGGAATCCTTCTTGGTGTTGTAGTCGCTTGCAGCCTGGAACAGATAGGTGCGGATGGTCACGATGGTGACGTTGTTGTCGCCGTCGACATAGACCTCGGTGTAGTCACCGTTGCCGGTGCCGTTGACCGTATAGGTGTCGTCCTTGGAGAACACCTTATTGAGCTCCGCTTCAATATACTTACCGTCGAGAGTGATCCAGCACTTGGCATCGCCGCTCTTCACAGCGTTGGAAACGCTCTTGCCGACAGCCTCATAGATGTCGGTGGCGGTGACCTTCTTGGTGTAGGTGGCGACCAGATCGTCGGAGTTGGAATACACGCCGATGCTGTCAGCCTTCCAGAACCACTCCACGCAGGGACGGCCGAAGTCGTCGGTGGTGTTGGCGTTGAGCTTGAGGTCGGAGTAATACTCCTCGGCGAACTCAACGGTGTAAGCGGTGGTGCCGTTGATGACGGCGTTGGAGATGGTCTGAGCCTTCTTGTTGGTGCTGGTCTTGAACTCGGCCTTGGAAGCGCCGACGGTCACGCTGGCGTCGCCGCCGACGGTGACAGTGGTGCCCTTGGTGTCATACTCGACCAGGGGAGCCTTGAGGGTGTTCAGGCACATCTTGGCAGCCTGCTCACGGGTGAGGGTGGCGTTCGCGCCGACATCCAGGCCGTTCAGCAGACCAACCTAGTTGGCCTTGGCGGAGACGTTGATGGACCAGTCGGTGCCGACGAAGCCCTCGATCTTGGCGTCATAGCCGAGCGCAACGAGCAGCATCTTGGCGAACTGCAGGGTGGTCAGAGAGCCGTTGGGATCGAACTTGCCGTTGCCCATGCCGTTGACAACGCCGACGGCGGCGCAGTAATCAACAAAACCGGCAGCCCAGCTGGTCTTGGCCACGTCGGTGAACTTGCCGGAACCGGCAAGACCCTCAGCGGTCTTGTTGCCGAGCAGCAGGTAGCTGATGATCTTGGCAGCCTGCGCACGGGTCAGGTTCTCCTTGGGGTTGAAGTTGCCATTTTCATCGCCAATGAGAACGCCAACGGCGTTCATGACGTCCACGGCTTCAGTATAGTCGATCTTGTCGGCATCCTTGAAAGCCGCGTTGCTGATGGTGACGAGGGACATGGACATGACCAGCGCCAGCACCAGAGCGAGTAACTTTTTCATATAGGTTACTCTCCTTTCTGAAATTTCCGCTCTTTGGGTCTACTTCTTCGCCGCGCCGGCGGCCCTTTCCGCCGTCTCCCGCGCCGCTTCCAAAGGGGAGGACGAACTCCGCATTTGTTCACAACGCCGAAAGCGGGCCGAAGCTCCTCCGGCATGGCGATACCATATCCCCATCATCCGGGGCAGGAAAAAGCCGCAAAGCGCCCGCGCAGCAGGCGTTTCGCGGCCTTTTGACATTCGAAAGGGGGTAGCCCTCCGGGTGGACGGCGCAGAAGGGTAAAAAACCAGTAAGCCCTTGCGCCCCAAGCGTTTCGGCGGGTAGACATCGGGTAGACATCGGCGATTTTGAGGGAGTTCGTTGGGCATTTGAAACAAAAACGACCGATTTTGCGGCAGTACGGCGGAACGCCCGGCCTTGAAACGATCGGCCTCTTGCTGCGGCGGGGTATACACATTATATATAAAGGTATCGTCTGCGGATGTTTTCGACCGAATCGGGAATTTTTCCCTTGCTTGTAACAGGATTTCGGAAATATTACAGGATTATTACGATTTGCCTAAAGCCATTGACGCGGAAAAAAGCGGGGTGTAAGATAAGTGTGCAAATGAAGGTGGGCAGGGTAGGTTCCCGGTTCAGTTACGGGAACGGCATGCCACGGTAAGTGGATCGAGAAATGCCCGAAACATCCGAGTTTGCAATACAAATCCGACTCAATGGGGATATGGTATCGCCGAAACGGCGCATTTTTCGGTTTTTTCAGCTTGCTGCACAAAGCGGAAGGGGCTTCCCTTTCGCGAGGGCCGCGCCGAAACCGCTGGAAACGGCGCTGCGACAGCGAAAAAATGGAACCGGCGAGCGGAAATTTCAGAAAGGAGAGTAACACTATATGAAAAAGTTACTCGCTCTGGTGCTGGCGCTGGTCATGTCCATGTCCCTCGTCACCATCAGCAACGCGGCTTTCAAGGATGCGGACAGCATCGATTATAAGGAAGCCGTGGACGTCATGAACGCCGTTGGTGTGTTCGTTGGCGATGAAAAGGGCAATTTCAATGCCAAGGAAAACCTGACCCGTGAGCAGGCCGCGAAGATCATCGCGTACCTCGAGCTCGGCTCCAAGGCTGCTGACGCCATGGTTGGCGGCAACACCTTCACCGACGTGGCTTCCTCCCGTTGGTCCGCCGGCTTCATCGCCTACTGCGCGCAGGCCGGTATCGTCTCCGGTGTCGGCGACGGCAAGTTCGCCCCCGCCGGTCAGCTGACTGCCCTGCAGTTCGGCAAGATGCTGCTCGTTGAGCTCGGCTACGATGCCAAGGCCGAGAAGATGGTCGGCACCGACTGGGCCATCAACACCAGCAAGCTCATGGCAAAGACCAAGCTGATGGACGGCATCGACGGCTCCGTCAACCAGGTCCTCACCCGCGAGAAGGCCGCTCAGATGTGCCTGAACGCTCTCGAGGCTCCCATGGTCACCTATGAGACCAAGGGCTCCAGCATCATCGTCAACGGCGCGGACATCAACTTCGGCGCTTCCGTCGCCAAGTATGAGACCTCCACCATCGCCAAGGATCAGAACATCTCTTCCCAGAAGCTCACCTCCGGCGAGTACACCGTCGAGCTGGGCGAGAAGCTCTACAAGGATCTCAAGAAGCTCGGCACCACCGACGCTTTCATGCGCTCCGCCACCGAGTGGAAGCTGAAGGCCGCCTCCATCGGCACCTACGCCGATAAGGCTGACGCTACCTACACCGCCGCGACCAAGATCAGCGCCATCTATGCCGACCTCGGCCTGTCCGACGGTATCTCCAAGTCCAAGGTCACCATGTACGTTGACGGTACAGACGTGAACTACGCGACCGATTCCAACACCAAGAACTTCGTCAAGGGCGAGACCACCAAGGTCGGTGCGGACGGCTCCCTGCTGAATGTCTATTACGACAACGATGCGGAGACCATCACCCTCGTTCTGATCAACACCTACGTTGGTGAGGTCGGCGCTGTCTACAAGCAGAGCAGCACCAAGGACGCTTATGTGACCATCAAGACCGGCGATGGCTATACCAAGCCTGCAACTACCATCAAGAGCGAATATAAGACCGATGCGTTCGCCAAGGGAGACATCGTTGCCTACACCTATTCCAATAAGTCCGGCGACGACGGCATCCAGTCCATGGCTCTGGCCGAAAAGGTCACCGGCAAGATGAGCACCTTCACCACTGCCGGCTCCGTGACGGTCGGCGGCACCAAGTATGATGCCAATGCCAAGTCCGTTGCCACCGTGAAGGAGACCCTCAACGGCGACGTGGATAACGGCACCGAAGTGACCGCTTATCTCGATGCCTATGGCTATGTCCTCTACCTGAAGGCGAACACCAGCAAGCAGTACGCCGTCGTTCTCGACTACGGTGCGGGTTCCCGCCTTGATCCCGCCCGCGTGAAGCTCCTCTTCACCGACGGCACCACCAAGAAGGTCGATCTGGACAAGGCCGTTTACATGGACGGCACCACCGAGAAGCTCACTACCATCGTTTCGGGCACGAGCACTTCTGCTAACGAGGTGAGCAAGTACGACATCGTGTCCTACACCATCAGTAGCGACGGCTATAAGCTGACTCTGGTCGCGGACGCCGCGCAGACCTCCACTTCCGCGAACGACAAGGTGATCACCAACGGTTCGCCCGCTATGAAGTTCGCTGGCACGACTCTGCCCGCTGACGGCGAGACCATCTTCCTGACTGAGACCAAGAAGAGCAGCACCTCCAAAACCACCTACAGCGTCTATGAAGGCATTGCGAACGTTCCTACCGCGAAGATGCTGAGCAATGACGAGACCTGGTACGCCGCGTACCAGAAGGCCGGCGACAGCGCCTACACGGTCGTGTTCCTGCTGAACAACGATAAAGTTCAGATGTCCTCCGGCAACAAGGACGTCATCTTCGTCAAGGGCAACGACGACGGCAAGTCCTACACCAAGGATCTTGGTTACTACTTTGCCTACACCGCTTATCTTGATGGCGAGAAGTTCGAGCTGAAGTCTGAGAACGCCATCACCGAGTGGACGCTCGGCTACGGTCCTCAGTACAACGACAAGGGCATCCTGACCAGCTTCGAGCAGAAGGCCAACAGCAGTGCAAGCGCTATGGACGTCCTCTACGCTACGACGACCGGCGACACCAAGAACAGCGTTGTCAAGCTCGGCGGCTCCGTCTATGCTTATGGCAAGGATGTTAAGGTCTACATGATCAACGTCGAGGGCGACGTGAACGCGATCGACGTCACCTCCATTGGCGAGGATGCCAACGATCTGGTTTGGTTCAAGCTCAATGACGACGATATCGTGACCGACCTGTATATCAAGGTCGTTGATACTGCCGAAGGCGTCGACGACACTGTGGCTGCCAAGGTCACCGGTGTTTCCGCGACTGCTGCCAGCGGTACTGCGACTGTCACTGTGGCCGGTACCAACTTCACTTCCGGCACTACCGCCACGTATGAGGTCAAGATGCTGAACGGCGCCACGGGCACCTATGTGACCGTTGGTACGTTTACCGCTTCCTACTCTTCCGCGACTGCGCTGACCGGCACCTTTGCTGTGAACGCTGGTACCTATTATCAGGTCACCTGCGCCGGTAAGACCGCTGTCGTGTTGGGTGCCTGATCACTCGCAGAGCATCTGATAACGGTTCTTCGTTAGAAGGCAGCACAAAAGCTCCCCGCGCCGAATGGCGCGGGGAGCTTTTTCACGTCTCCCGCGCGGTCTTCTTCCGTTCCGGCAGCAGCTCCTCCGGAATGTCGCCCAGCGGCTTCGTGTGCAGGAGCGACACCTCCCAGTAGCCGGAGCGGAAATTCCGCTTCAGCCGCTGCAGCGTGGCAAGGGCGATGTTCCCCTGAAAGAAGGGATCGTTGGGGTTCAGGTGCTTTTCCGCCCGCATTTTCTCATAATCGTCCAAATACCGGCCCGTGATGCCGATCGCCGCGCTCAGCCACTCGTTCTCCTCCGAAAACAGATCCTCCTCAAGCTGCCGCCTCGCTGCCGCCTCCGCAAGTCCGGTCGGATACGGACTCTGCAAAGTGGTCTCCCACATTTTCACCTTAATGAGCTTCTTTCCGTCCCGATACGGATAGTCCTTTTCCTCCGAATAGAGTACGATGTACCCCGGCCTCGTCTTTTTCGGCCTCAAACCGCGCTCCGCGTTGGCGCGCTCGCGGTTGATCCGCAGCAGGTTGGCATTCAGCGCCCGCTGATACGCGCTCTCGTCCTTCTCTGCCTCCAGCTCCTGCCGGAGCGCCTGCAGGCGTTCCCCGGCCTCTTTTTCCGCCTGTGCCAGCGCCTCCCGCGCGCTCCGATTTGCCATCGCAAGCGCGTTGTCTCCCTCGTTTCTTGCCTGCGTGACCGCCCACTCCTTTTCGGAGATGTAGCGGAGCAGCCTGTCGTATTCCTCCCGATCCATCAGCACATGGCTGCACTCTGGATCGTTCTGCCCTCCCGGGACCTCGGCAAATCCGCCCAGCAGCGTTTTCCGCACAAATTGGGTCATTTCAAGCCTCCCCTACAGTCCGCGGATATAGTTATCCGCCACCACGCTGATGCGGTTATGCCCCAGCGCCTTGCTGCACAAGAGCATCGCCGCCTTGTCCAGCTTCTTCCCCGCCTCGTCCTTCCGGCAGGTGTAGACATCGCCCTGAAACCGCTTTCCCGTCCCCTTGTTCACCCGGTCGTAGGGGATCTCCCCGATCGGCCGGGCGTAGGCCTTATAGATCGCCGTGGCGTATTCCGCGCGGTAGGCGTGAATGTCAGCGCTCGTATGGATGTGCTGCCACACCTTCTCCTCCGCGGGCGTGTCGGCGATCCGCTCCACGATCTGCGCCGCGTTTTTTCCGATGATCGGGCTGAGACGCTCCCGTCCGCCCTTGCCGTTGCGGACATGAACGAACCACTCCTGCGGGAAAAGCATCGCGTCCCGCAGCATTTCCAGCCGCTTTGTGACGCTCGGCGCGCGCTCCTCCTCCGGAATCTGCTCCAGCTGCGCGGCATCCGCCGCGATCTGCTCACAGCGCACGAGGTCCTTTCCGCGAAGCTCTCCCAGCTCGCGGCGGCGCAGCCCCGTCCCGCGGCAGAACTTGATCAGCTCGTCGTTGTTCGTCTTCGAGAAGTGTTCGTCGCGCACGCAGTCGCTGCGGCTGCGCTTGATGTCCTCCCGATTCCGCTTGGGCGGCTTGAAATAGTCCTCGTCGTCCGGCTCGATCCCGTAAAGCTTGCCGAGCGCCTTCGCCTCCAGCTGCACCGTCCACGCGGAAAGCTCCTCATCCGCTCTGCTCTGAAGCCATTCGTTGACATATTTTTTCGCGCCTTTGAGCGTCGTACACTCCGGATGCTTCTGCTTGATAAAGCGAAGGAAATATTTGATGTGCTTCCAATAGCTCTTATATGTATTTACCGAGAAGATCTTATCCTTTTCCGTGCCTTCGGCCACGGCTTCCTTTTTGCTCTCGCCGAAGGCCAGCATCTCGGTCAGCCGGTCGTAGGCCTGCTGGTGCAGATCCTTGTAATAGGTTTTGTTCTTCCGCCCCATCCGGCTCCCTCCTGTCCGTTTGTCTGTCCATTTATGTTCAAGCTGCGCCGCCTCCCGCCAGCTCCGCGCGGAGACTCAGCGATCGGCAAATACACTTTTTAAGGTCTCGTGTGTGACCGTTTTGGGGTCGCCCCCGACACTTTTTCCTGCTTATGTGTGCAGCCCTGTTTCTTAACTTCCACGGCAGTCAGGGCCTGTCGGCGCCTTTGCAGAGGGCGCGCTCTCCGGAAAATCTACAGCATTCCGGCTGCTATCACAGGGTGGATAGGAACATGATACATTTTACTTACCGGCACTTTCAAAGAGATTACTCCTGCCGGGTCCATGGCGCGCTTTCCGTTTCGCATTGGCTACTGTGGCAAGCCCGCGCGCCACACAGGCGTATCGCACCTGCTTCGGCTTCTTGTGATGCAAACCTGTCTATGGCTATCTTATCACATGGCACCGACGGCTGTCAACATATCACCAGCATCTTACTTATATCGGTTTACCCGTTCATAATTTATGTTCCCGCGGCGTAAAAAGAAGTGAGGCGGTATGAGCCGCCTCACTTCCTGTTATTTTCTCCGATTCCCTGTTTATCCGTTGTACGAGCGCCAAAGGAACGTCACGATCTGCGCGCGGGTGCAGGGCGCGTCGGGCGCGAAGCGCCCCTCTCCCACGCCGTTGGTCACGCCCGCACCGACCGCCCAGCGAACGGCTTCAGCGTACCACGCGCCCGCGCGCACATTGTTCCTTTCAGGTAGCGATAGTCCATTTTCATGATGCTGCGGGTCGAGCACGCGCGAGCCGCCGACGGCCTGCACCGTGCTCAGCAGCACCGCGCGCACCTCGTCCGCCGTCCATTCGGGGTGCAGCGTCCACAGCTGCGCCGCCGCGCTGCGAGAAGTCCGCGAGGCTGCCGCCGGCCTTGCGGGTTCCTTCGCGTTCAAGCGTCTCCCCCGCCTTATCCATAAAAACAGCAGACGGACGGCCTTATGGCCGTCCGTCTGTCGGTTTTCGCTCTTATTTTTCCTGATGCACGCCCTTCGGAAAAGGGAAAGCCCTTTTGTCCGGTTCGCCCTTCACCGTTAGTCTGGCGGTCACGGTCATCATGCCGCCGGACCGTTGTCCGCGCAAATCACAGCTTGTCGCGCGTCACATAAGCCCCCTTGCTCGAGTAGAGGTTGTTGCTGTGCTTCACACTCTCATCGCTGCTCTGCGTCTTGTCCCAGCAGTCGGTGTAACTCACATACTGGTTTTTGTTATTGTCCAGATAGGTGTAGATCGCGATGAGATTGCCCTTTTGGCCCGCGGTATTCCCCGTGTCAAACGTGACCAGACTCAGGCTGACCCGCACGCGGCCAACGTAGAGCGCACCGCCGTACCCTCCCGCATGGTTGTTCTGGAACGTACCGGCGCCGATGCCCGACTGCTGCGCGTTGTCCGTCAGCATCACCGCACCGCCGTCGCTCGTCGCGGTGTTGCCGAGGAACTTGCAGCCGTTCGTTTCCAGCGCCCCTTTCTTGATGTAGATCGCGCCGCCGTTGTAGGCCTTGTTGTTCCGGAACGTACAGAGTCTGCTCGTGACCGTTCCGAAGCTATTCTTGGTGTCCATGTAAATCGCGCCGCCGTTGGAGATCTTGGTCGAATGGGTGTCCGTCGTGGCGTCGCAGTTCTCAATGGTCACGTTCTCCAGCTTCACGTCCGCGATGTAGACCAGCAGGCCGCGCGCGCCGCCGTCGATCGTAAGATTCTTGATCGTCACCGTGGGACGCGCCGTTATGTCCGTCACGGTCGTCTTACCGATGCGGAACGCGGTCTTGCCCCCCGCGGCGCTGAGCGTGTAGTTCGTATCCTTGTTGTCCGTCGTCAGGGGCTCGCCGGTGACCGTGATGCTTTTGGTGATCGGGACCTCATCGGCCAGCGCGATGTCCGCGCGCAGGCGCACCGTCGACGTCTGGTACGCGTCCTCCGACAGAGCCGCCCGGAGCTGGCTCTCGTCGTAGGCGTACAGCTCCGACCAGCCCGCCTCCACCGTCATCGTTTCGACGATCAGCCCGCTGTAGGCCTGACCCATGTGGCTTGTACCCTCTTCGTACCAGCCCTTGAACTGGCCGTACCGCGCCATGGTGTCGGGCTTCTGGATATTGTTGAAGACCGAGCTGCTGAAGGTTCCATACTCGACCGTCACCGGATCGATGGTCCCCCCCGCGTCGCCGAGGTCGAAGGTAATGGTGCACATCTTTTTCTTCTGGAGGAAGCTGGGATAGTATTCCGCGTCGCCGGTGACAATGCTCGCCTCGGTCAGCAGCTCACCCGTCTCCGGGCCGGTGCGCCAGCCCTCCAGCTCGTAGTAGTATGCGTCATAGGCGTCCTTGGTCGTCTCGGGCGCGTTCTTCAGCAGCAGCGTGCCGTAGGGATAAGTCTCTATCTTCGTCTCATACGGATCGTTCTTTGCGCTGCCCCACCACGGGTTCTTCTGAATGTGCCACGTGACCGTGTAGGTCTGCGCCGTCGTGTTCCACTTGGCGTAGACCGTCAGGTTCTCCGCGGGCACGGTGGCGTTGTCGTCCAGCGGCTGCGCGAGGGCCCGGTCCGTGTACCAGCCGCCAAAGGTGTAGGTATACTGCGCGTCGGCCTCCTTCGTCGGGTCGTCCGGCCGGACGATGGCCGTGCCGTAGTCCGCCGTGGTGGTGTAGTTGCTGCCGGTCAGGTCATTGCCGCCGTTCGTCTCCCACGTGACGGTGTACTGCTTGATCGTCCACTTGGCGTAGAGCGTCACAGCGCCCGTGCTGTCCGCGGCGATCTCCGTCACGCGGTTGGTACGCTCCGCGTCGCTGTACCAGCCGTCGAAGCGGTAGCCCGTCTTGGTCGGGGCGACGAGCGTGATCTTCCCCGTCTCGACCGTGTACTGCGCGGGGTTCCCGCTCACGTTCGTGCCGCCGTCCAAGTTATAGGTGATCGTGTACTGAATCGCCGTCCACTTCGCGTAGTAGGTCACATCGCCCTCTGGCATCTTGTCGCCGGTTTTGAACTTGGTATTCTCAGCAAAATTGCTGCCGTCCGTGTACCAGCCGCCGAACGTGTAGCCCCTTCTGGCGGGGTCGCTCGGCGCGGTGATGGGGTTCCCATAGAACGCTTCCACGGTATAGCCCTCGCCGGTCAGCTCGTCGCCCTCATTGACGTTCCACGTGATCTTGTACGGGTTCTGCTCCCACTTGGCATAGAAGGTCTTTGCCTCGGTGCTGCCCACGGGGATTCCCACGGTCAGGGTCGTAAAGTCCTTGTCGGCGTACCAGCCCTTGAAGGTGTAACCCGGCTTGGTTGGATCTTCCAGTGTGATGGTCTGATCGACCGTGTACTGTGCGGGATTGCCCGCCGCGTTCACGCCGCCGTCCAATTCATAGATGATGGCATAACGCTCCGCCGTCCACGCCGCCGTCAGCGTGACCGCGCCCGTGTAGTCCTCCGCGCCCAGCGTCAGATTCGTCTGCGCCGCGCCCTCGCCGTTCACGACCCAGCCGTTAAAGACGTAGCCCGTTCTGGTCAGGTTGGGAATCTCGGTCGCCGTGCCGTAGGTGTGCGTCGTCGGGAGCGTCACATCAGGGGCGCTGCCCTCGATGCCCGTGTAGGTGATGCCGTACACGCTCGGCGTCCACTTGGCGTAGTAGGTCTGTGCCGCCGCGGGCATCTTCGCGCCCTCCGCGAGCTTGCCGCTTTCGTTGAACGTCTCGTTGTCGAACCAGCCGCCGAAGTCGTGACCGCGCTTGGCCGGCGCGGGCAGAACGAGCGCGGTGTCGTAATAGATCTCATACGCGCCGCCGCTGCCGGTGTAGCCGTTGCTCGCCGTGCCGCCGTTAAACACCCATTCGAGCGCATACTGCGCGCGGTCGTAGTAGAGCTTCACGGTCATGTCCTTGGCGACGCGGACCGTCTCGCTCAGATCGGTGAACTCGGTGTCGTCCGCAAGGCCGTACACGCCGTTCACCTTTGCCTTCACGCAGGTAAACGCCTCGCTCAGGCCGCTCTTTTTCAGCGTCCCGAGCTCGACGGCGCTGTCCACCTCCGCGCGCGACGCATTGGATTCGCTCGCGCGGGTCGGCAGATTGCCCGTCGTATCCATATAATAGTGCTCCACCGTGAAGTCCACGGGCTGCGCGCCCCAGCGCGCGGTCAGCGCCATGCTCTCGGTGACGGTCTGCGCGTTGAACTGACCGCCGTCCGGCAGATACCAGCCAATAAAGTGGTAGTCCGGGCGCGTCGGGTCCGTCACAGAGAAGGTCTGCCCGTAGCGGAAGGTCTTTTCCGCGTTGTCCGTAAGCGTGCCGCCCTCGCCCGCGTCAAAGGTCACGCGCAGCGTCTCGCGGTCGTAGTACAGCCGGAGCACGAGCTTGCCGTCCGCCGTGATCGCGCCGGAGGAAACCGTCCCCGCCGCGCTCTCGTTGAGCGCGAAGTGGTCGTAGTGCCTTGGCGCCGCGGTCACCTCCGCGTCGGTCGCGCCGGTGAGTGGGTCGGTGTCGTGGAGCGTGTAGCCGTCGTCGTCCGCGTTCTGCTGATAGTGCTCGACCTTGTAGGCAATATCACCCTTCGCCGTCCAGACCGCCGTGTAGGTGCTGTCGCTCTGCGGCATCGTCTGCGGAAGCGCGGGCGACCAGCTGAGCGTGTAGCCCGGCTTCGTCACCGTCAGCGCGGGCGCGGTAATGCTCTCGCCCCAGCGCCGGGTGGAAACGAAGTCCGCCTCGCCCGCGTTCTTAAAGGTCAGGGTATAGGTATCGCGCGCGTAGTAGACGCGCAGCACGAGCGAGCCGTCCGCGGCGATGGTGCCGCTCTTGACCGCGCCGGTGTTCGCCGTATCCTCATGGTAGCCCGCAATGGTCTGCACGACCGCTTCAACGGCCGCGCCGGTCGCGCCGGTCCGGTTCTCGGTCTGCGAGGCGGCGCCGGGGTAGCTGCCGTCCGCGTTCTGGAGGTAGTGTTCGACCTTGTACGCCGTGTTCTGTCCGGCCTCCCACTTGGCATAGAGGATCAGGCCGGTCACCGGCATCGTGCCGCCGTTGAAGGCGTTCTCACACGCCGCGTCGGTGTGCCAGCCGCGGAACACATAGCCGGCCTTGACCGGCTGCGGCAGCGCGGCGAGGCGCACGCGCGCGCCGAAGTACACCTGCTCCGTCTCCCCGCTGCCCTCCGGCAGCGTTCCGCCGTTCGTCTCAAACCGGAGGTCGCAGCGTGCGCGGTCGTAGTACAGCTTCACGACGGTCTTGCCGTCCGCGCCGATCGCCGCCGAGGACACGGTGCTGCCATTCACCTCCGCGTGATCGTAGGTGAAGCCGTCCTTGCTCCACGCGCCGAAGACGATCGCGGATCCGGTCGTGCCGGTCCGGCTCTCGATGGCCTGCTCGTCGTCGATGAGCAGATAGCCCTCCACGCCGTCCACACGCTGCGCGTAGCGCTCGATGCGGTAAGGCGTGTCGTCGCGCGGCAACCACTGCGCCGCAAAGCTCATGTCGCCCGTGACCGTCACGCCGCCGCTCTGCACATCGGCGGTGAAGCCCTCGAAGCCCTTAAAGGTGTAGCCCTGCAGGGCAAGCGCGGGCGCGTAGGCCGTGCCGCCGTACTTGATGGTATAAACGATGTCGGGCAGCTCCGCGCTCCGGAACGTGCCGTAGGTGAAGGTCACGTCGTAGGACTTTCTCTCGTAATAGACCCGCACCACGGCGCTGCCGTCCGCCTTGATGGTCTGCTGCGCCACGCCCGCGCAGGCATAATTATCGTAGTTCACGCCGTCCACTGTGCCGGTGCGCGGAGAAACAGCCGTCCGCTCTAATGTCGTGCCGGTGCAAAGGTCGTCGTTCGCCTTGGTGTAGGTGCCGTTGAGCTCCTGCAGATAGTGTTCGACCCGATACGGCGTATCGTGTGCCGGCTCCCACTTGGCGTAGAGCATCATGCCCTTCGTGCCGCTGAAGGCGGGCATCACCGCGGGGATCGCGTAGCTCTGGCGCAGGTCGCTGTCGCTGTACCAGCCGGCGAAGGTATAGCCCTGCTTGATGGGCGCGGCAGGCGCGGTGATGGCCGCGCCCTTGCCGGTCACGATCATCGGCACATAACTGCCGCCGTTGGAATCAAAGGCGTAATACTGCACGTTGGCGGGATCGCTCCATTCAATGTGCAGCGTGCGCTCGATCGGCTCGGAGGTGAACGCCAGCGCGCCGTTCTTCCAGCGGATCGTCACATCGCAGCTCTCCTTGATGGAGCTCGCGTCGGGCGTGATGGTGACTGTGTTGCCGGCAGGATCGTAGCGGAACGCGCCGTTGCTCAGTTCGATGGTGAAGTGGCTCTCGGACGCGTCGTCGTAGTTGCCTGCGGGGTTCTCGTCCCCGTCGTAGAGCTCGCCGGTCTTCATGTCCATATAGCTCATGTCGAACAGCGAGGAGGGCAGCGTGACGCTGCGTACGCTCTTGAGGTCGATGCCGAGCCGGTCGTCGTCCTCGTCATACGCGAAGTCGTAGACGTTCTCCTGTGCGCCCGCGCTCCACAGCGGCCACTGACCGTCGTAGATCACCGGCTGATAGGTCAGCTTGTCGCTCGAGAAAAGCTGCGCCTTGAAGCTGATGGTCAGATACAGTCCGATCTCGACAAACATCGCGCCCGCGGCGTTGGAATCCTTGCCGCCGCTCTGCGTCCAGCTCAAATGGTAGTAGAAGTAGCCCCAGAGCTGCGCGTAAGCGCCCGCCTCGGCCGTAATGCCGATGGAGTCCAGCTTGAGCGAGAACAGGCCGACCGCGATCTCGAACTCCACGCCCACGCGCACGCCGACCGTACCCATGACGTAGAAGTCGAAGTTGTAGTGCGCCTCCTCCAGATCGATGGTCTCGTTGGTGGACTGCTTGTGGAAGAGCAGGATGGAGAAGTTGTAGCGTCTGGCCACGCCGAACTCGAAGCTCATACCCATCGTGACGTAGAGGTTCGCCTTCACGACAAAGTCGGCGCTGATGCCATAGCAGAGGATGTGGAACGGGTCCACATTGCCCTCCTGCGCGAAGATCTCCTTGCGGACGAGGTCGATCCAGCTCTCGTCGGCGTCCTCCATCATCGCGGAGTATTTATCCGCAAGGCCGCCGCCCTCACCGGCCTTCCAGTCCACATCCTCGCCGAAGAAGCTCTCCTTCTGTTCCATCAGATCCTTGATCTGCTGGCCGATGTTGATGATCTTTTCCTCGGGCGCAAGACCGGTCACGCTCTTCCAATCGAAGCCGTCGTCGTCCTCGCCGGCCGTCTTGGCGGTGGCGGTGATGGCGATGCCGGTGTAGGTGCCCACGTCGATGTTGGCGTTGAGGCGGTAATCGTAGATGTAGGGGAAGATCCACTTCCACTTCCAGATCGCGCCGCCGCTGGTGTTGACGGTGAGCAGGACCTCCTGCTCGAACACGGCGGTCATATTGATCTCGATGGAATTGCCGTTCTTGCCCTCCACGGTGGTGGAGAACTCGATGGACAGCTCGGCGCGGATGCCGTAGCGGTCGGCAAAATGCTTGAGCGAGCCGACGTTGACGGTCGCGCTGATGTTGATATGATCCTTATCGAGCAGCGGGCGCGAGACCGCGCTGTACAGCGTCAGGTCGCAGCTTTGCACCAGCGCGCCGTCCGCGTCGGTGATGGAGTAGGACGAAAGGCCCATGTCGCTCAGCTCCTGGAAGCCGTCCGTCTCCAGCGCCAGCTCGGTGAGATACTGCGCCGCCTGCTCGGCGAAGCCGCTCTCGCGTGCCTGACGCACCATGTCGTCCTCGATCTCCGCCCTCTGCGCGGCGGTCAGCTCGATCTCCTCGTCGCGGGTGCTGTAGAGGTCCATCGCCGCGAAAACGTCGGCCTCCGCCGCGTCCTCGTAGGTGAGGACATAGTATTCCTCGCCGTCCTGTGTGGTAAGGGTATCCACACGGGTGATCCTCGCATAGCCCTGGGCCCGAGCGCTGTTACTGCCCCATGCACCGGAGTAGAAGGCGAGGAAGTCGCCCACGTCGATGGTCGTCTGGGAATCCAGACCCATCTCGGCGTACTTGTCGTCCGTGTAGGTCATGTTCTCCACACGGACGGTGGCGGCGTCATTGTCCGCATTGTCGTCGGTGTCCCAGCCTTGATCGGTCGGGAACGGCAGCACGTCGGGCGTGAAGAGCACGTCCGCGGAATCCGCCGTCTTATAGGTATAGGTCGTGCCGCTGGCCGCCGTGATCTGCACGTAGGCCACCGCGCCGTCGTTATCCGTGCGGATGCTGCGGTCAGCCGGACTCATGCCCTCGTAGATCGCTACGGTGTCGCCCACGGCAAGGCCGCCTGCGGCATAGGTGAAGCTGCCGGTCTGCGCCACGGGGGTGACGGGCTGGGTGTTGCCGTTTTCGTCCTGCACGAGCGAGGTACGGAACAGGCCGTCAAGGCTCGTGGACATCCCCGTCACGTCCTTCTTGGGAATGTACTTCACGCCGCCGGAGAGCGTGAGATTGTCCACCTCGACCTTCTCGGTGACGATGTTCAGCACACGCACGCTCGGCGCCTGCCCCGCGCCGTCCACCACGAAGCGCGCGTCGGAATCCGCCTTCAGCTCCACGCGGTAGGTCTGGCCCTGCTGCGGCGCAAAACTCACCGTGCCGTTTGGAACGTTGTACAAAACCGCTTCGTTGTTCGCCGTCACATTGATAAAGGAATCAATGCAGCCCTCGGCATAGCCTCTGATGCCGAAGGTGTAGCCGCTCACATTCGCCGCCGGAACAGTGACGGTCACATAGTTGGGCGTCTCCGCCTCGTTGGCGTTGACCGCCATGACCTCGCCCAGCTTGGCGTAGAGGGTCATGTCCTGATTCACGGTGTCGTTCGTCCCGGCCGCGCGGGTCAGGTCGCTGTCGTAGTACCAGCCGAGGAACACCTTGCCCTCCACCGTTGGGGTGGACAGCGAGGAAATGCGCGTACCCGCGGCGACGATCGATTTGGGCATCGAAGCGCCCTCGACCACGAAGCTGACCTCATAATGGGTCGTGACGGTCGTGCCGCCGCTGGACGTGCCGCCGCCCGAGGGCTTCTGCTCCTCGGGCTTCTTATCGCCGCTCTCCTGTCCGCTGCCCGGCTCGACGCTCACGCGCTCACTCTTCACGCCCGGCTCGGAGTACCAGGTCTCCACGGCCTTGTCCGTGCGCTGGCAGAGCGCGGCGGTCTGGGCGCGGGTCGCCTTATCCTTGGGCGCGAAATTCACGCCGTCGCCGTTAAGCAGGCCCAGCGCCCACAGCTTGCCCACCGCGTCCTGCGCCCACGAGGACACCTCGTCAAGGTCGGCAGGCTTTGTCGTGACCGTCGTATCGGCCTTCGGCATCGCGTCAAAGGTCTCAAAATAGCGCACGAAGAAGACCGCCATCTCCTCGCGGGTGATCCTGCCGTCCGGCGAGAACTTCCCGTTTCCGGTGCCGGTGGTGATGCCGTAGCGCGCCGCCCACTTGACAAAGGGCGCGTACCAGGTTCCCTCCGCGACGTCGATGAAGTCCGTCGCGCCGGCGTAGTCCGCCGCCTCAACGCCCGCCATGCGGCCGAGCACCGTGACGAACATCGCGCGCGTCATCGGGCCTTCCGGCTCGAAGGTCGTCGCGCTGGTCCCGTCAAAGAAGCCGTTGGCGCGGGCGTACAAAACCGCCGCCTCATACCAGCTGCCGCTCTTGACGTCGGCGAACGGGTTCTCCGGCTTTGCCGCCGTCGTGCCCGCCGTCTGGGTTTGGCCCGCTGTCGTCTCCGCAAGGCCCTTCACCTCGTCCGCCAGAACATTGGCGGGTACGAGCGTGATGACCATGCAGAAGACCAGCAGCAGGCTGACGATCCGTTTCTTCATGCTCTTTCTCCCTTCTGAACTCTGTGTGGATACGTCTGCTGACAATGTAATTGCTTCTCCCCGGATGGGGAGAAGCAAAGTCCCCGGGGACTTTGCCGTGGTTTCCCGGTGATTTTACGCGGAACAGTATACCTTCTTTTGCAAAAAAATGACTGCGGACGGCTCGAAATGTAGGGATCAGCACCCCGAAATGCGTCGCTCCGCCGCCTCCGCGCCGTTTTTTGACATCAAAACATCCAGCTTACTCTTGACAAGCCGCCGCGATGATGTCATAATGTTTTTTATGAAATGACATTATAATGTCAAACCCCGTCGAATTATGGGGTCTGACCGCACCAAAGGGGGAATTTCGGTGGAAGAAGCCAAGGTCAAGCTGCTCGTCTACGCCACGCCGGACGAGCGCACGCGCATCAAGCTGGCCGCGACCAAGCTCGGCATGAGCATGACGCAGTTCATGCTCGACACCATCATGGAGCAGGTCGTAAGCGTCGAGGAGCTGGAAAAGAAGGGGGCGGAGAAGTGAAGACCATCGCCATCATGAACCAGAAGGGCGGCACGGGCAAGACGACCTCCGCCATCAACCTCGCCGGCGAGCTGGTCCGGCGCGGCAAAAAGGTCCTCATCATGGACATGGACACGCAGGGCAACGCCACGAGCAACCTCGAGCTGACTGACATCCCCGCCACCACGCTCGCGGACGTCATCTGCGATAAGGATCGCCGCATTCCCGACGCCATCTGCCATACGAGCGTCGAAAACCTCGATGTGATCCGCGGCGGCGCGCTGCTCGCCCCCGCGCTCACCGCCATGCAGGAGCTGCCCTTCGGCCGCGACATGACGCTCCGCCGCCTGCTCCCGCAGATCCCGCAGGACTACGACTTCGTGTTCTTCGACTGCTCGCCCTCGCTCGAGAGCCTGTTCAACATCAATGTTCTCGTCGCCGTGCAGTACATTCTCATCCCCATCAAGGTCGATAAAAACTCCATCGAGGGCTACAACGTCATGCTCGAGACGGTGCAGAATGTGCGCGAGCTGGTCAATCCGGACATCCGCGTCCTCGGCATCTTCATGACCGCCGTTGAGTCCGGCTCGACGCTCGATAAGGAGATGATCGCCTCCTTCCCGCAGATGCTGCCGGAGCTGGCGTTCCGCAGCTACATCCGCAAGAACATCGACGTGAAGAAGGCGCCGCTGGCGCTCCAGCCGCTGTGCTTCTTCTCCCCTCGCTGCGCCGCGACGGCGGACTACGCCGCGCTGTGCGACGAAATGCTGGAACGAATGGAGGGCTGAGCATGGCGAGCAAGAAATCTCCGTCCATCTTCGGGACGCTGCAAAAGACCACCGAGGCCGCCAGCGCCGTCAACGGCGAGTTTGTCCGCCAGCTGCGCGTTTCCGACCTTGAGGATAACCCCATGAACCGCTTCTCCATGGCGGAGGACGAGCAGTTCCTCTCCACCGTCGAGAGCGTGAAAAAGGACGGCTTCCTTGAGGACATCATCGTCACCCCCGCCGCGACCGAGGGCAAATACCGCATCGTCAGCGGCCACCGCCGCGTCGCCGCCGCGCGAAAGCTCGGCAAGACGACCGTGCCGTGCAAGGTGCGCCACTATGAGGACTCCCTCGCCGAGCTGCGCGCGCTCATGGGCGCGAACCTGCACCGGCGCAATCTCTCGCCGTTTGACATGGCGCGCCAGCTTGAAACGCTGCGCGAGGTGCTCAAGGCGGAAAATAAGCTCCCCGCGAACATCAAGGAGCAGTCTGAGCTCATGGCCGAGCAGACCGACCTTTCCCGCGCGACGGTCGAGCGGTATTTAGACCTCCTGAACCTCGACGAAACGCTCACCGCCTGGGCGGAGAGCGGCAGAATGACCATGACCGACGCCTACGAGCTGGCGCGCAGGAGCAACGCCCACCTCTACCCCGCCGTCGAGGAATTCGTCGCCAAGGCGGGCGAAACGGACGACTTCCCCGTCCTCGTCCACCGCGCCATCGCCTACGCCAAGGCCGCGGAGCTGTCCCCCGCGCCGCCCAAGGCCGCGCCGAACGCGCTGCGCAGCGTCGATTCCTTCGGCCGCGCCATCCGCCGCTCCACCGCGCAGCTTCGCACCCTGAAGCTCGACGACGCGGACAAGGCGACCGCCAAGCGCAAGCTCGATACCTGCCTTGCCAATCTCGATGAGCTGCGCCGCACGGTCGAAGCCCTCAAAAACAGCCTCGACTGACCCCATTCGCACAAAAAAAGCTGCAAGCACCGCTTGCAGCTTTTTTCTTTGCTCACGCCTCCGCGATCTCGCCCCACGCGAGCTCCAGCGCGCCCCCGTGCAGCGTCTCTGCGCGGTCGAGCGTCAGCGCCGCGCAGGGTACCGCCGTCACGGTCAGGTGCGCGCCCTTCTGCCGCGCGATGGCCTCGCGGAGAGCCGCCATGCCCTCCGGCGCGGGCAGCCGCCCGTCCTGAATTGCCGCCAGCTCGGCCGCGTAAGCGGCAAAATCCTCCGTCACCTCGCCGCGGTCCGCGCCGCCGACCGAGACCGCCAGCGCCGAGAGCCGCTCGCGGGTGAGCGTCTGCCCGCCCGCCATCGCGGCATAGATGCGCGCCCTGCGGCGCGCGCCGTCCTCTCCCGACCGGTCGGCAAGGCCGTACTCGCGCTCCCAGCGGGAAAGCCCCGCCGCGTCCGCCTGACCGACGAGCAGCCGCGCATTGACCCGCTCCCCCGCTTTGCGCAGCAGCGCCTCGCCCGCCTCGCTTGCCTTCAACACCGCGCCGACCGGCTGAATTTTCGTCACGCTCTCCGGCAGTCTCATGCCGTCACCTCCGTGAGCGTCACCGTGCCAGGTACGCCGATCTCGCGCTCGCCGAGCGCGAAGCTGGTCCCCGCGCCGCCGAGTGTGAAGGCCGTCACATCGGCGACCCCCTCCTGATCGAGCAGAATGGCGCTCACACGCGCGTAGCTGACGAGGCGGGTCGTTAATGCCCCCTCGCGGCAAAACGCCGTGAAGGCCCCTTTAAATGCGTTTACGACCCCTTCGAGGCTCGCGCCCTCGCTCAGAACGACGCTCGCGGCAATGTTCAGCGGCTTTTCGACCGCTGCGAACACCTTCGCGTCCGCGCCGATGGGGCGCTTTTCGTCCACGACGCTCTGCGCCGCCGCGACCGCCGCCGCGCTCGCGGCTCTGCCGTCCTGCCCGACCGCGACAATGTCCACCGTCCCCGCGCCGCGCGCGAGGGGCAGCACGCGCACGCGCAGAAGGCCCTCCACCGTGCCGCACCACGCGGCGTAATCGTCGGCGTTGCCGCTCGCGCCCTGCCGCTTGAGGCTTTCAAGCGCGCGGGAGCGCAGCGTTTCGTCGTCCTCGCCTGCGCGGCGCTCCACGCCGCGGTCGGCGCAGACCCTTGTGAGCCACTCCCCCGCCGCGCTCGCCACGAACGCGCGCTCCTCCAGGCCGTCGATCTCCGTACTCCACAGCTCCGCGCAGCCGTCCGCGCAGGCGCGCAGGAGGTCGCCCGCGAAGCTGCCCTCGACCGTGCTGCCCGCGCCCGTGTAGGCTTTTTCCATCGCGGCAAAAATTTCGTCCTTCGTCATGCCGTTTCCGCCTCCGTTTCAAAGGAATTGTACACCGTTTTCACGGTGAAGCGCACCGTCGCGCCGTCCGCGCGGTGCTCGAACGAGAAGCCCTCCACGCCCGTGATGTACGGGCAGACGAGCAGCGTCTCGGTGATGGTCCTCTTGAGCAGGCTCTCGCGGATGCCCGCGTCGCCGCTCCTGCCGAGCAGCGCGGCAAGCTCGTTGCCGTAGTCGCCGCTGTGCGCGCTGTACCTCCAGCGCGCGCACCTTGCGTCGAGCGCAAGGCGCACCCAGATTTTCACGGCCTCGTCGCCCTCAAGCGTGTACGGCTCGCCGCCGCGCAGCGCAAGCGCGCCGCTCTCCCAGTCCACCGCCCACTCCCGGAAAAGCGGGAGCGGGCTTTCGTTTGTCTCGGGGGCCGTCCCCCAATCGGGAAAAATCATCTTCTCTCCTCCCCTACTCCACAAAAAACAGCAGCAAAAAGCCCTCCTCGCACGGCAGGAGCGCAAGCGTCCGCCCCACATCCTCCGCGCGCAGGCTCATGCCCGCCGGACGGAACAGTCCCTCGCTCACCTCGCACCCGCCGACGCGGACCGTCAGGGGTGAGACGCCCGCGAGCGTCCCGAACAGCGCGCTGCCCCCGTCAAGGCTCTTTACGGGCCGGAGCAGCGCCCACAGCTCGCTGTATACATTCATGCCTCTCCCTCCCAGGTCAGCTCGGTCGTGAACAGCCCGCGCTCCCAGCGGTGCCTGACCGCCGTGAGCGGATACGCGCCGTCCAGTCCGAACTCCTTCCGGTGCAGCTCGACCATTGCGCCGCAGCGGTACCTGAGGTCGCCGCGCACCGTCAGCTCCCCGCGCAGGATACGCCCGCGCAGGCCGTTCTGCGCCTGCGCCGCCGCATCCCCGCTTTTGCCGAGTACCCGCTGGCGCAGTCCGAAGCGGGCGAGGTCGGTCGTGTTCTGCGCCGTGGCGGCGGCCGCCCCCCTACGGTCGATGACCGCGCAGCGGTTGACCATCTGCCTTGCGTCCGCCGTCCCGCGGCTCACGAGCACCGTCTCCTCGGCGATGACAAAGCGCTCCTGCCCCGCCCTCGTGACCGTCAGCGCCCCGTTTTGAATGGAAATTTCGCGGTCCTCTCCGACCGCCTGTCGAAGAATGTCGAACGCGCGCACGCCAGCGCCCGCCACCAGCCGCTTCCAGCCTGCGGGGACCTCCAGCGTCCCCACGGGAAGGCTCAGGCGCATCGCCACCGCGCGGCAGATCCCCTCCGGCGACCCGGCGAATACGCCGGACAGCTCGTTCGCCGTCAGGTACAGCCCGCGGTCGCACGCGATGAGTGTCACCGTTTCGACATTTCTCGACACCGCCTGCACCGCGCCGAGAAAGACCTCCTCCCCCGCGTCGCCGAGCAGCCGCACCGCGTCGCCGAGGGCAAGGCTCTCCTTCGGAAAATAGCGGTCGGCCGCCGCCGTGAGCAGCACCGCCGTGAGCGTCGCCGCCGCGTCGCCGCGACTCTTTTCCAGCGTCACGCTCTGCGCCGCCGCGTTGAGCAATATCCCGTTTGCATACAGCTTCACAGCACCAGCACCTTTCCGACCGGTAATTTTCGCGGCTCGGTCACGCCGTTTTTCTTCGCGATCTCGCGCCAGCGCGTCCCGTCGCCGTACAGCTCGCAGGCGATGCCCCAGAGCGTGTCCCCGCGCTTGACCGTCCGCGTTTTCGGCAGCACGCGCTCGTCCGCGCGCGCCGTTTTCCCCGCGCTCTGCACCGCGCCGTCTGCGTCCTTTGCCAGCTCGGACGCGAATTTATACTCGCGCAGCGTCAGCGTCAGCGTGATGTCGCCGTCGCCCTCGCGCAGCGTCTCGGTCACATCCTCGATGAGGAACGCGTCGTTGATGTCGCTGCCGGAAACGATCAGGCGCACGGGGTCGCCGCTGTCCTGCCAAGCCTTCAAAAGCGAGAGCACCTCTGCGCCGTCCGTGCCGCCGTAAAATGGCGAGCGCTCCTCCGGCAGGAATGTCGTGAACGACACCTCACGCAGCCCGCGCCCGCCCCAGAGATTGACCGTTCCGCCCATCGCCAGCCGCTCCACGCGGTTGCAGTTGGGGCGCGAAACGCGCAGCCGTTCGGGGTTGACTGTAAAGGTAAACTGCTGTTCACCGTTGTTGTGCCAAATCAAAATTGTCCGACTCTTTGCCATATTCCCCCCTATCGCACCCACGCCGCGCGGCGCAGGCCGTCGAGCAGCTCCCGCGCGACCCTCTCGGCAAGTTCCGATGTGGTTTCGTGCAGCATTTCCGTGACTTCCGACTTACTTTCGTGCAGCGGATCCCCGCCTGCCGCGTCGTTTTCCGACTTGTTTTCGTGCAGCGTTTCCGTGATTTCCGACTTACTTTCGTGCAGCGGATCCCCGCCTGTCGCGTCGTTTTCCGACTTGTTTTCGTGCAGCGTTTCCGTGATTTCCGACTCACCTTCGTGCAGCGCGTTTCCGCTTTCCGCACCGTTTTCCGACTCACTTTCGTGCAGATTCGCTCCGCCCCGCCCGTCGATTTCCGACTTGCTTTCGTGCAGGCCGAGCGCATATCCGTCCTCCGGCGCGGCGCGTTCCGATAAAAACTCCCGCTCCGTTTTCTGTAAACTGCCGTCCATTTTGTCCGAAACCCCAACATTTTGTGGTGCATCGGGCATTTTTTCGGGCAGGACTTGTGTTTTGCCGTCAGGCGGGAGCGGTTCGCCATATTCTGCCAAAAACTCACATGAGGCTTGTCCGCCCGCTTTTTCTCCATGCACGGAACGATGTCGGATTTCCGCGTTTTTTCCCGCTTTTTCCCGCACGGTGTCAGGTCGGAACGCTGCGTCCGCCGTTTTTTTCTGCACGGCATCGCGTCGGACTTCCGCATTTACCTGCACGACGGCAGGTCGGATTTCCGCCTCTTTGTCCGTCTCATGTGAGTCCTGTCCGCCCGCGCCTTCGTCCGTCCCGTCCGATGCCTCGGAGGAAGCGCCCGTGTCCGCGGCTTCGCCCGCGCCCGCGCTGTCCGCATTCTCCGCGGGGAGGTCCGTCCTCTGCGCCGTGCCGCCGTCCATGCCCGTCCAGCCGGACAGCGCGCGCACCGCCTCGGCGGCCTTCACCGCCTCCGCGTCGGACACGAGTGCCATCACCTGATCGGGGCGGTAGACCTTGCCCGCGCGCAGCAGCGCCGCACCGGCGCCTTGCAGCTCACGGCAGGCGGCATAGAACACCGCGCGGTCGCCGTCCGCGCCGCGCATGAGCCGTTCCAGCTCGCGGACGGGGAGCGCCTCGATCGTCACCGTCCCCAGCGTACCGGCCTCGACCGTCCCGCGTGCGCGGGCGTTGTCCGCCCGCGCCGCGAGAATGTCCCCAAGCGCCATCATTCGCCGACGCCGATGGCGTCAAGGCTCTTGAGTTCGCTCGGACGGAAGGTGAACGGCAGGCTCTGGCCGTTGACCTCGCCGATCTTGTAGTTGATGAACGGCAGCTCCGTGAATGCCACGCCCGCAATGGCGTAGCGCTCCTCCTGCCCGTCCACGCTGTCCGGGTCCTTGAGCGCGGTCGTGATGGTGCAGCGCTTGTCCACGCCGCGACGCGCCTCGTCGAGGACCTCGTAAAAGCGCGTGTAGACCTGCTTGAGCTTCATCGTACCCTCGCCGGAATAGCCGGTGATCTTGCTGTCCACATCCATGCCGAGCTGCACGCGCTCGCGCTGCAGCTTGACCTTGACCGTGATGCTCTCCAGCTCCGCGATCAGCGCGCCGTCCACCCAGACGGACGCGAACGAGCCGGAAAGCGTGCGGTTTGCCTGTAACTGTGCCATATTTTTACCCTCCTTTTACATCGCGATCCTGAGCGTCAGATCCTCCATCGCGTCACAGAATGTCAGGGAAGCCTCCAAAAAGACCTCGCTGCCGGTGTTCGCGCGGAGAATTTCTGCGTCGGACATCTCGCCCGTGTCCGTGCCATGGCTCTCGAGCCAGCCGCGCTGGCCGGACAGGGACACACGGCACGCGTTGTCCGCCGTCTTGTCCAGCACATCGCCCTCGAGCGCCTTGAAATAGGCGTTGATGGCCGTCACGAGCAGCAGCTTGTTGTCGTAATCGTTCAGCACGCTGCCGATGTAGCCCTCGCGGAAGGTGCGCGTGATGTCCGCGCGGATGAGGTCCACGCCGTCCACGATCTTGATCTTTCGGAACGCCGCGCCGTGCGCGGTCGTGACCGTGGTCAGCGAGTTGACCGCGCGGCCGAGGCAGTAGCCCTCGCCGTTCGGCACGAGGATGAGCTTGCCCGCGTCGATGGCGGCGTCCGCGTCGCTCTGCGCGCCGCAGGAGACGACCTCGCTCAGCTTGGCATAGGTCGCCGAGCGCGTGAGCGGCGTCGCCGCCAGCAGACCCGCAATGCGCGCGGCGTAGTTGTCCGCCGTCACCGCGCCGTCGGTGAGTACGATGTCCTCCGCGCACAGATTGATGATGCCCTCGTCGTCGGGCGCCGTCGCGTTGGCGACGACCGCCTTCACGCCGCGGCCCTTGGCGCGCTCGGCCTTGATGTAGCTGATGACCTTCGCCTGCGTCAGCCCCGGCGCGGCAAGATAGTCAAAGTCCAGCGTGTCGAGCGCGGTAAAAGTGTCCGCCTCATCGCTCCCGAGGCGCAGAACGGCCACCTTGCTCGGCCCGGCCAGAAAGCACAGCTTCAGCAGGCGGTAATTTGCCGCCGTGAACTTGCTCTCGTCCACCTCGCTCAGACTGCGGTACACGGCGCTCGCCGCGCCGCCCTTGGTCGCGTCCGTGACAGCCAGCGCCACGACCCCGCGGCTCGAGCGCTTGACGGCGCTCACCGCCGCCGTTTCAAAGGAAATGTAAATTTCCGGTAAACCCATTTCGGTTTCTCCTCCTGTTATCAAATCAGTTGCTTTCGTTCCAATGCAGCACCTGCATCGTTTCGCCGCCCGCGCCGCCGTCCGCCTTGGGCGGCACGCTTCGCGTCAGCGAGAGCGTAAAGCGCAGCTCATCGCCCTCTGTCTCCAAGCCCTGCGGGGACAGCACGCGCCGCACCTTGCCGCCGCCCGGCACGCCGGAGGGCAGCGCCATCGGAATGCCCCGCAGCAGCACGGGGACCAGCGCCGCGAGCCTTCCGTTTTTGTCCGACCGCTCGCGGTCGCTCGCACACGTCACCGTCACGCGGTAGCGATGCTCGGCCTGCGCCCCGCCCGCGCACAGCAGCGTTCCGTCCACCCGCGCGTCCACGGTAAGAAGCGGGTACTCGCCCGTGTGCCTTGCGGGGGCGCACACGGCGTGAATGCCGCTCTCCTGCTCCAGATAAGCGCGCACGCCCTCTTTGATGTCGTTCAATTTCTCACCTCCGACTCATGTGAGTCTTGTCCGCCGCCTTCCAGCGGCGTTCCCCCCTTGCAGGGGTGATTCTCTTTGCGAAAGAGAACCACCCCCGCACCCCCAAGAGAACGCAAGGGGCGGGTCGCCCCTTGACTCTCGTACCTTTCTCCTCGAATCACCCCTCAGGAACACACGTCCGTGCAACGGCGCGGCAAAGCCGCGTTTCCATCGGCTTTCGACTTGGTCTGCGCCTATATCCGCTCAGCCGCTGGTGCAGTACGGTTTCGTTTCCCTCTGCAACCTTTCTCCGCTCTGCCGCTCCTGCACATCTGGTACGAAAACTCATGTGAGTTCTGTCCGAAACCCCACCGCAGAGCGGCAGCGGCCGCAAGAAGCACGCCAAATCGAAAGCCGCGCTCAGCTTAGTATGCACTCCTCTGCACAGCGCGTGCAGCATCAGCACAGCAGAGACGGGCAATGGCAGGTCAAGGGCGCAGCCCTTGCGGTCTTGGGGGTTCCAAAGGGGGCCATTCTTCCGCTAAGAATGGCCCCTTTTGCTGGCCGTCAGAGACCATCCCTTGCGAACCGTCAGAGGGCGTCAGCCCTTTTGATCTGCCGTGCCGCCCTCGGCACTCCCCGCGCGGCTCCGCGCAAAGCGGATTCTCTTTCGCAAAGAGACCATCCCTTGCTGGCCGTCAGAGGGCGTCAGCCCTCTTTGTGAGCCGTGCCGCCCTCGGCACTCTCCTGTGAAGCAGGTACGGATACCTCCGTAACCTCCACCACCGTCACGCAATGGCTCGGATAGCGCACGCTGTCGCTGGCGCGGGCGTGGTACACACGCCCGCTTTTGTCCGAAACTGTCACGCGGTCGCCGAGCCGCAGCCAGACCTCGGGTGGCGTGAAGAGCGAGAGCGCGTAGCGGCTCTCGCACAGCGCCTCTCCCGCGCCGCGCACCGACGGCGCACTCGTGAGTGCGCTGCGGCTGAGCGCGCAGGGGATATCGACATAGACCGCCCGCTCCGTCCCGTCGGACAACGGACGAAATACGCAGGCCGTGCGGTCGAAGGTGCGCCGCAGCGCCCTTGTCATTCTCGCGTCGCGCATTTTCAGCCCTCTCGGAGCGTTCCGAGCCTGCACCACGGCGCAAGCAGCACGCTTTCGGCGTTTTTCCCGTCCAAATAGGTCACGGATGTGTCGCCGCGCGTGATGCTTTTCACGTCGGACTCACGTGAGACCAGTCCGACCAGCACCGCCGCGACCGCCTGCTCCATCTCCTCCGGAATGTCCGACCGATTGCAATGCGCCAGCGCGCGCTCGCAGGCGATCTCCGCGAGCAGCGCGCCCGCCTCGCCGAGCGGCTCGCCCGCGAGCGCCTCCGCCTTCGTCAAAATAGCGTCCCGCTGCTCCTGCGTCACGCCGTTCATTTAGTTGCTCCCCGCAGCCGCGGCAGGCTCGACGATCGCGCCGAGGGAAACGACGCTCTTCGTCGGCACGAACAGGTCGTAGAGGTAGCGCGCCTGAATGGCGGTGCCGTCGAAGAACTGGTTCTCCTCGGGGCCGAACTGCTTGATGGAGTCGAGCTTGCTCACCGCCAGCGGCGCGGAGCAGTGGGCGAGCAGCACATTGATGTCCTGTGCGCCGGTGGCGGACACGATGCCGCCGCTGTTGCCGCTGCCGGTCTGCACCGTGACGGCAGTTTTCATGCGGCTCTGCGGCACAAAGATGCACGGCAGATCGTCGAGCAGCATCACATTGTCGTAGGTCACGCCGTTGATGCTCACGCCCGCGCCGAATGTAATGCTGTGGTAGGTGCCGGTCGCTGCGGCGAGGAACGCGCTCTTATTCTTGTGGGAAACGAGCGCCACATAGCCGTCCATGACCTCCGCGTCGTCGCGCACGGTCTGCAAAAGGCCGCAGACCTTCTCGATGATGTTGCTCTTGGTGAGCGCCGCGGACATGATGTGCGTTCCCTTGTGGGCGGTGTCGGCGTTCGCCAGCGCATAGAGCTTCTGGATGCGGTAGGCGTCCTGCTCCTTCACGAGCGCGTTTCGCGCGAACTCGCGGATCACATTCTCCGCGGTGGCAAGGAAATTGGTGTCGTTGGGACTGGTGCGGTCGAGCGCGAACTTCACGCCGCGGTCCATCGCCAGGGTGTAGGTCGTCCAGTCGTTCGAGACCGTGCCGCTGGGGTAGGCGCTGCCGTCGCTCTTGGTGGCGTCGTAGTTGCCCAGCCCGCTCGTCGAGAGCGTGGAGATCTCCACATCGCGGCCGCCGGTGAAGCGCACCTTGCCCGCCTCCGGGATCATCCAAGCGGTCGCGGACGCGGCCACCAGCTCCTCGTCAATGAACTGCTGGTATGCCTTTGCGTAATCAAATGCCATTATATTACCTCCGGTAATCAAATTTCACCCTCTTTGGGGTGTCAGAGCCGCGCCGCCTGAAAGGGATCGCAAAAGGAAGAAAGAGAAAAAAGGAGGACCCTTTCCCGCTGAGCATTGACGGCAGCGGCGCGGCTCATATTTTCAGCATAGCCCGCTTTTCCGCCCATTTCCCTTGTCGCCGTTCCCAAGTCAACGACACGCCCCCTCGCGGCGCCGGCGCGCCGCCGTTTTCGCCGCACCCCGCGGCAGAGCAAAGGGGGACCATTCTCAGCGGAAGAATGGCCCCCCTTATACCCCCCAAGACCGCAAGGGCTGCGCCCTTGACCTGCCATTGCCCGCCCCTGCGGGGACGATGCTGCCCACGCTGCGCAAAGAACTGCCCTCCAAGCCGGTCGCGGCTTTCGACTTGGTGTGCTCCTTGCCGCCGCTGCCGCTCTGCGGTGCGGTTTCGGACAAAACTCACGTGAGTTTCCGTACCAAATGCGCAGCAGCGGCGAAGCGGAACCAGAAGCACCCCAAATCGTCAGAAGAAAAACGCTGACATACTGGTGCGGAAAAGTGAGGTAAGCTTGGCAGTCCGGGGGTCAAGGGGCTTGCCCCTTGTTGTCTCTTGGGGTTCCAAAGGGGATATTCTCTTCAACTAAGAGAATATCCCCTTTGCTTTGCCGTGCCGCCCTCGGCACTCCCCACGCGGCTCCGCGCAAAGCATGTTCTCTTTCGCAAAGAGAACCACCCTTGCGATAAACGCCGCCCTCGGCGCAGAATTTTCAAAAAATTTTGCCCTTGTTGCACAAGAGCGGGCGACAAACGCCCCCGTGCGCCCCATTCTCGGAAGCGCTTTGCAAAAAGCGTTCCCGGAAAGGAGAGCCATGCCGGAAAACAAAACGAGCGCCGCCGCGCGCGGCGCACCCATAAAAGAAACAGGCCCACGCGGCGCGAACGCCCCGCCGGAGCCGACGGAGGCGCCGGAAAAGCCCGGCGCCGCGGCGCTTGCCGCCCTCTGCGCGGACACAAGCGACTACCGCCGCGCGGCGACGGACCTCGAATACTTCGGCAAATACTACCTCCCGCACTACTTTTCGCTCCCCGCGCCGCCCTTCCACCGCGCGCTGGACGCCCTGTGGCGCGAGCGCGTGATGGACGGAGCCGACCCCGTGCGCGATGCGGCTCGAATTTTGTCGAAAACCGGCACACGCACCGCCGTTGCCGCCCCGCGCGGCCACGCGAAATCGACGGTCATGAGCCTCAAAAACGCGCTCCACGCCGCGCTCTACGGCTACAAGCGCTACATCTTACTTGTCTCTGACACAGAGACACAGGCGGTCGGCTTCCTCGATGCGATCAAGTCGGAGCTGGAGGAAAATCCGCGCATTCTGCGCGATTTCGGCGAGCAGCCGGGCAAAAAAACGTGGAAGACCTCCTCGATCCTCCTCGCCAACGGCTGCCGCATCGACGCGGTCGGCTCGGGGCAGAAGCTGCGCGGACGGCGCAACCACGAGCGCCGCCCCGACCTGATCCTCTGCGACGACATCGAAAACGATGAAGGCGTCCGCACCGCCGAGCAGCGCGACAAGCTCGCCGCGTGGTTTTATAAGGCCGTCTGCAAGTCCGGCGACCGCTACACGGACATTTTAATGATCGGCACGGTGCTTCACCACGACGCGCTGCTCGCCCGCGTGCTGAAAAACCCCGGCTTTCAGTCGCGCACCTACCGCGCGATCCTCTCGGACAGCGCCTCACCCCTCTGGGACGACTGGGAGCGGCTCTACACCGACCTCGCCGACCCCAAGCGCGAGCGCACCGCGCACGCCTTTTTTTACCGCCACCGCAAGGAAATGCTCACCGGCGCGCGCGTCCTCTGGCCGGAGAAGCTCTCGTATTACGACCTGCGCGTCATGCGCCTCGCGGAAGGGGAGAGCGCCTTTCAGTCCGAGATGCTCAACCAGCCCGTGAACCCGGACGACTGCCTGTTTTCGCCCCAGTGGTTCCGCTTCTATAACCCCGCCGAGCTGGATTTCCGCGCCCCGCGCTTCCGGTTTTACGGCTACTGCGACCCCTCGCTCGGAAAATCGGCGCAGAGCGACTATTCCGCCATCGTCACCCTCGCCGTGGACGGCGACAGCGGCACGGGCTATGTCTACGACGCGGACCTTTCCCGCCGCCACCCGGACCGTATCATCTCGGACATTTTGGAGAAGGAGCGCCTGCTGCGCCGCGAAACGGGCCGCGGCTACACGCTCTTCGGCGCGGAGACAAACCAGTTCCAATGGTTCCTCAAGGAGCAGCTCGCCCGCGAGAGCGCCAAGGCGGGCTTGTACCTGCCCATTCAGGGCGTCCGCGCGACGGAGGACAAGACGCTGCGCGTCGAATCGCTCCAGCCGGACATCCGCAACGGCTACATCCTCTTCCGCCGCGACCAGACGCTGCTTTTGCAGCAGCTCTCCGAGTTCCCGCTCGGCGCGCACGACGACGGCCCCGACGCCCTCGAGGGCGCGCGCACGCTGGCGCGGAAGGGAAGCGCCCCCCTCGACCTCTCCGCCCTGCGCCTGTGAGCCCCTGCCGCCGCCCCACGGCGCAATATCAAAGGGGATATTCTCTTAGTTGAAGAGAATATCCCCTTTGGAACCCCAAGAGACAATGAGGGGCTATTGCCCCTCAACCCCCGAACTGCCGGGGAAAAACTGACTTTTCGGGAACGGTATGGGGGTGCATGGACTTCTGACGATTTGGTGTGCTCCTTGCTCCGCTCAGCCGCTGCTGCGCCTCTGGTACGGAAACTCACGTGAGTTTTGTCCGAAACTACACCGCAGAGCGGCAGCGGCGGCAAGGAGCAGATCAAGTCGAAAGCCGCACCCAGCTTGGTACGCAGTCCTTTGCGCAGCGCGTGCAGCACCGTCCCCGCAGGGGCGGGCAATGGCAGGTCAAGGGCGCAGCCCTTGCGGTCTTGGGGGTTCCAAAGGGGGCCATTCTTCCGCTAAGAATGGCTCCCTTTGTGAGCCGTGCCGCCCTCGGCACTCCCCGCGCGGCTCCGCGCAAAGCAGGTTCTCTTCAACTAAGAGAATACCCCCTTTGATATTATGCTGCCCCTCGCGGCGGCAAAACGAAAGGAGATCGCCATTATGTCAACCAATATCCAGCTTCTCAGCGCCATTCGCCCCTCGGACATTCCCGCGGAGTACGCCGATCTCGTCGAGGTCCTCGGGCTCGACGGCTTTCTCACCCTCGTGGACCTGTGCGGCGGGCAGAGCCTGTACATCCCCAAGGGCGAGACCCTACGCCGCGACGGGCGCGACCGCGAGATCCGCGCCCGCTTCAACGGCGGCAACTACCGCGCGCTCGCCTCGCAGTTCCGCCTTTCCGAGCGTCAGATCCGCAAGATCGTCAACGGCACGCGCGTATGAGAATGCCGGCAAGGCAGGGGAGAGGCGGCAGGGCCTCGGACAAAACTCACCTGCGTCCCGCCCCCGCCCACATTTCCTTTGCAATTTCCCCCCGTTTATGCTATAATCCCTTCCGAAACCACAATTTCTTCGCGGGAGGTGTCCCCATGCCGCATTTTACCGAATCCCTCGACGCGCTGCGCCGCGAAGCGCCGGCGCGCTTCCTCGAAACGGACCAGTTCGCCGAGATGCTCTCGACCTACCATAAGCTCAAGCCGCTCTCGCAGAGCAAGCCGAAGTCCTTCGCCAAGCAGTGCGCGGAGTACGACTTCACGCGCATCTACCCGCTCATGGACGCGTTCCTCGCGGAGCACGACCTCTCCGCGCCGGACAGGCTCGCCGCCCTCGCGGGGGAGAGCGCGCCGGAGACCGTGGCCTTCGCCTCGGCCCTCATCGACATTTACGCCGACTCCGTGGCGAAGCTGACGCGCGAAACGGAGTACGACACCGTCGGCAACAGCCCCGCGACCTACTTCATCTGCGGCGTGTGGGCGAACATGAAGCGCGGGCGCGAGTTCCACCCCGCCTCCAACGGCATCACCGTCACCTACTCCCAGCCCGACGCCTACGGCAACCAGTCCATCTCCTACAAAAATAAGGACTACGAGATGACCCTCATCTTCGAGGCGGTCGATAAATACACCAAAAACCTCTCGTGGACGGCGCACCGCCTCCTCATCTATACTCTCATGTGCGGCAACCGGGACGGCTGGCGCGGCAACGCGGCGGACTTCAACATCGCCGACTATATGGCGTGGTCGGGGCTGGCGAGCCGCGACGCGGCGTACCGCCAGCTCAAAAAGGACGTCCAGTCCATCACCAACCTCAAGCTCACCGCCGAATCCTACAAAAAATACTTCGAATCGTTCTACATCACGCACCTCGCCACCGAGGCCAACATCAAAAAATACACCGGCGAGGTCCACATCGCCTTTGCCGAGAGTGTCCGCCTCTTCCTCACGCAGTACTACCAGCTCATTCCGGACTGGATGGGCCAGCTGTCCGAAAACGCCTACCGTCTGGCCTATTACCTCTACTACCGCGCGCGCAAGGCGCCGCTCGACGAGGAGGGCAACTTCCTTGTCCGCGTGGAGGACATCATTCAGTACATCGGCCTTCCCACCAAGGAGGAGGTCAAGAACCGCAACTACGACGAGGCGATCATCCGCCCCTTCAATAAAGCCGTGGAGGAGATCGAGAGCATCGCCAACGGCTCCATTCATATGTCCTTCGACTACGACAACATCAACTCCTTCCTCGCGGGAAAGATGACCGTCGGCATCGACGAGACCATGCAGGACTACGCGCACAAGCTCGAGCGCACGCGCATGGCCAAGCAGCTCGAGAGCGGCAAAAAGCGCCGCAAAAAGCCCGCCGCCGAAGCAGGGGAGGGCGGCGAAAACACCAAATGATCTGCTTTTTACTCGCCCCTGCTTTCTTTTCCAATACCATGCCGATGAACTCCAAGGAGGCGCACTATGCAAGAAAATGCTCTGCTTTCCGTCATTGTCCCTTGCTACAACGAGGCGGATAACCTGCCCCTGTTCTATCAGCACATCCTTCCGGTCTGCCGCCCTTTGTGTGAGCAGGGGAGTATCTCTGATTATGAGATCCTCCTCGTCAATGACGGATCGAAGGATCGTACTCTTCCCACCATGCGGGCGCTGTCTGAGCAGGATCCCCATGTGTTTTTCCTCTCCTTTACCCGAAATTTCGGCAAGGAGGCCGCCATGCTGGCGGGGCTCTCTCACAGTCGCGGCGACTTTGTAACGATCATGGATGCCGATCTGCAGGATCCTCCCGAGCTTCTGCCGGAAATGTTCTCCGTGCTTCATAACGGGGAGGGGAACGAATGTGTAGCAACGCGCCGCAGCTCGCGAAAAGGAGAGCCGCCGCTGCGTTCTCTTTTTGCCAATCTCTTTTATTGGCTCATCAACCTCATCTCCGATGTCAAGATCGTTTCCGGTGCACGCGACTTCCGGCTGATGACGCGACGTATGGTGGACTCCATTCTGTCTCTGCATGAAAAAAGCCGTTTTTCCAAGGGCCTTTTTGTTTGGCCGGGCTATCAGACCGCTTATTTGGAATACCCGAACATAGAGCGCACACGCGGCCGGTCCGGCTGGTCCTTTTGGAGGCTGGTCAAATACTCTCTTGACGGCATTACTGCGTTTTCCGTTGCACCGTTGCGCCTCGCCTCGATCACAGGCTGCCTGCTGTGCATCGGCTCTTTGCTGGCCGCCCTTTATTTTGTCGTTCAAAAGCTGACGGTCGGCATTCCCGTGCAGGGCTATGCTCTTTTGATGTGCAGCATCTATTTTCTCGGCGGCATCCAACTGCTCGGTATCGGTATTTTGGGTCAGTATCTCGGCAAAATATTTATCGAAAGCAAGCGCCGCCCGGACTATGTGATAATGGAGAGCTGCCTTGCTCCCTCTCATCCCTCCACTGCGGAATGAAAAGGACTCCTTATGAAACAGGAAATGTATGATAGCATGTACCGCACTGAGCGTTATCACTGGTGGTTCCACGGAAAGCGTGAGCTCGTGCTCGCTTTGGCGGCGCCGTATCTGTCCGCCTTGCCGGCGCCGCACATCATAGACTTCGGCTGCGGCTGCGGAGCAATGCTTGAGGCGCTTTCTCCCTTCGGCACAGTGACCGGCGCAGATTTTTCTCCCCTTGCGCTGGATTACTGCCGCAAGCGCTTTCCCTGCGAGCTCCGCCAGCTCGACCTTTCCCTTCCGTCTGTGCCAAACGCCCGCTTTGACTTCGGCGTCGCGCTGGATGTTCTGGAGCATATCGAAAACGACTTAACAGCGGCAAAGAATATCTTTTCCTGCCTTCGCCCCGGCGGCACCTGCATCATTACCGTCCCCGCATACCAGTGGCTTTGGTCCGCCCACGATGAAAACTGTATGCATAAACGCCGCTATGACCGCCGTACACTGCAAAGCCTGCTCCTGCGGTCTGGCTTTGAGATCGAATTTCTCAGTTACTACAATGCGCTCCTGTTTCCCGCGGCAGCGGCCGTCCGTCTGCTCTCCCGCTGTCTCCATACAGATCGGGAAAGCTCCTTGGAAAACGGCTTTCGGGATTCTCCCGTCAACCGCCTGTTATTTCGTATTTTCCGCTTGGAAAAAGGGGTTCTCGGCAGGGGAAGGACCTTTCCCTTCGGCCTGTCGCTGATCGCCGTGGTAAGACGCCCCGAATAAAAAGCACCCTCAGCTACGTACCGGCATCGCATTGCCGCTTTGCTTCCGGCACAGTAAATCCCCGCTATTATGCTTTGTAGGAGTTCCACCTTATGATGACCAGTCGAGACTTTACCAGTATCATCAACTTTATTTTGGATAACATCTGCCCCCCTATTTTGAGGGATTGCTATCCCTTGATGTTCCCCATATACTATCTGGCTTACGGAAAACAGACTGCAAGGCTCTTGAAATACAAGGATCGCTACCCCTTTCTGAGCGAAGCGGAATATGCGGAATATTATGCCTGCGCGGCAACAACGAGGCTATCAGCCCGCCCCACAGATCTAAATGAGGCAGGGCTTCGTTTCGTTCTGTCTCATATCCCCGCAGGCTCGGTGTGTTTGGACGCCGGCAGCGGACGCGGGTTTCTGGCAAAAAAAATCTCATCAGCCGGAAACACCGTATACGGGCTGGATATCGAGAAGCCCAAAGATTTCTCCGAGGCCGACGGCTATACCTTTGTCAGCGGCTCCGTGGAAAATATCCCTTTTCCGGACAATGCCTTTGATGTCGTCGTTTGTACCCATGTGTTGGAGCATGTCCGGGATCTGAACAAGGCTATGCAGGAGCTTTTGCGCGTTGCTGAAAAGCGCCTGCTGATCGTCTTGCCCCGGCAGCGGGAATATCGCTTTGTAGCCGACCTGCATATCCGCTATTTTCCCTATGTCTACAATGTGCAGAAAGCCCTCTCCGTTCCAAATGCCGTTATCACGCGGGTCGGCTCCGATTGGGGCGTCATCGTGGAAAACCCGTCGGTTTGCCCTTACCAACCACACCACGATCTCTAAAATAAGGAGGTTTCCGTTATGCTTGCAAAAAAACGCTTCTCCTTTTCCCAATTTTTTCTGTTGCTCCTTGCTCTTGTCTGCGTGCTTGCAGTCTTTTTCCGCACTCCGTTCGGCGTTGATGTGACCGATGAATCTTTTTACTGTTCAGAGCCCTATCTGCTGCTGCACGGCTCCGTTCCATATGCAAGCAACTGGTCACAAACGCCATTGACTTTCCTTCTCACAGCTCCCGTCATATGGCTGTATACCACACTCACCGGCGGTACGGACGGTCTCTTCCTCTTCTCGCTCTACGCCGGTGTGGTATTTCGCCTGCTAATTTCCTTCGTCATCTGGCGCCTCCTGCGCCAACATATCGATGAGCGCTCAGCCGCACTGTCCGCTCTCATTCTCTTCTGCTGCAATATGGGGCATACGCGTGGCCTGAATTACAATGTGCTCTCCCTCTATCTGCTGGCACTCGCCGGAACTCTTCTGTTCCACGCCCTTTCTCTGGACGAGCCTTCCCGTGCATCCCTCCTAAGTGCCACGGCGGGCGTGACGATGGCACTATGTGCGCTGGCGCATGCTTCTCAGCTTGTCAACTGTGTGCTGCTTGGGGTCGTCCTGCTGTTGGACAGCCGCAAAAAGCCTCGTGATAGGTCTCTTTTCCTGCACTATATCCTCGCCGGTCTTGCTGTCGCGTTCACCGTCGTGCTCGGTCTGGAGCTTGCCAGCAATTGGTCACTCTTTTCCGGCCTTCTCACTTCTCTGCGTGTCAATAACTACTATCGCATCCCTCATCTATCGATAGTCACGCAGTTGCTTGACACTAAAAACGACATCACCGTTTATCTCCCCCGTCACTTTCTGCCGGCTTTTGGAGCTTGCCTCGCCCCCTTACTCCTTTTCTTCTCCGTCAAACGCCGTTCCCTGCACCGAGCAGCCTCTCCGGCGCTGCTGCTCAGTCTTATTGGAGGCACTTGTCTGTACCTGCTTTGGCTGACACAGCGCAGGGGAGATGTCTTTTCCAGCGACTATGCGGCGTTCTGCCTTTTCCTTCTGCTTCCTCTGTACCTGTTCTGGATGGCTTCCGCGCAAAAGAGAGTCGCCGCGCGTCTGCTCATAACGGTCGCCCTCCCATGCCTATCCTCTCTGCTCATCACCGCTGCTGCTTCCCACGCTCCTGCCAACTACCGCTACTATATCCTCACCTTCGCCGCTGCCTTGACTGTTCCGTTCGCCTCCCTCGCCCTTCAGACCTGCTTTGCGCCAAACGGAGCCGCCCAGCATACCCTCCGCTCCGCTCCCGTATTGCTCCTCGGCACGCTTTTCTGCACGGTTCTCCTTGTCAACCTTTATACTAATGTTTACCGCGACGCCCCCATCATACAGCAGACCGGCCGCGTAGAAAGCGGCTTTTACCGTGGCTGCCGCACAACACCCGAGCGGTCAGAAGCCATACAGAGGCTGGAGCGGACCATCGCCTCTGTCACCTTACCCGGCAAGCGCGTCCTGATTGCAGACCTCTTTCCGGCTGGATATCTCTCAAGCCGAGGGATCTCTTTCACCCCGACTACATGGGACCCCTCCATGTCCCGCTACGGCTTCAAGGATATGACCATCTTCCAAGCCTACTTTGAAAAGCAAAACGCGGTCCCCGACATGATTCTTTTTGTCAAAAGCGAAGAGGACTCACCCCTCTCCATAGACGATCCCGACAACGAGTGGTCACAATATATCCGTGAGCACTATACGCAGACCGCCGTTTTCGGTGAAGGGATGTTTTCTATGCGCGTATTTGAAAAAAACACCCCCTGACCTCCACCCTTCTGCACGAACGCAAGTCGCTTTTCCGCGCACGCCGACCGTCCAAACCGCCGCATTTTCGACGTTTTTTCCCCTATCCGTCCGCATCTGTGCAAAAGAGTACGCACAAACCTCTCCAAATCCGAAAAAAGACCGCGTTTTCACGTGAAACGTGCATAACTTCTCCACAAAGCGGGCATACTACACCTTTTCTTCCCACTTCGCATCGTGCAATAACGACTTCAACCCGTGCAGTTCCTGCTTCGACCCGTGCAGAAATTTTTTTCGCGGCTCTCCCATTCTGCGGTTTTTAAGGGGATTTCTTCCCCCTTTGTCCGACCCTATTCTCCTTATGGATATTTAAGATAAATTACGGCCACGCTCCGAACCTGCTCCGGAGGGTGGCTGTGCTATACTATCTTCAGAAACGCTCACCGAAAGGAGCCTTCTCCCATGCCCGACACCTTCGACACGCTCCGCCCCTACCTCTTCGACTACCTCCGCGCCAGGGGCATCGACCCGCGACGGCGCTTCCGCTGCCTGAACCCCGACCACCTCGACCGCAACCCCTCGATGGCCTACGACGCCCGCCGCCATAAGGTCCACTGCTTTGCCTGCGGGGCGGACTATGACCTCTTCGACCTCCTTACCATCGACCATTCCTATTCCTCGCCGCTCGAGGCGCTGGCGGAGGCGAGCCGCCTGTACGGGCACGGCGATGTGACCGTTTCCCGCCCCGCACCGGAAACGCCGCGCCGCGCCGCCGACAGGGGAGGGGAGAACCGACCCGCAGCCCACACCGAAAGGGGAAACCTCACCATGCCCCCCGAGCAGACCGCCGCCTACCTTGCCTCCTGCGCCGCAAACCGCACCAAAACCGACTACTTCTCCTCCCGCGGCATCAGCGAGCAGACCGCCGCGCGCTTCTCCCTCGGCTACGACGGCGCGCTCTCCTGCGTCGTTCTGCCCTGCGACAATGGACACATCGTCCGCCGCGCCACCGCCGAAAAGCGCTACCTCAACGAAAAAGGCGTGCCGTCCCCGCTGTTTCAAAGCAGCCTTCTGCGCAGAGACGAGCCCGTTTTCCTCGTCGAGGGCGTCTTTGACGCGCTCTCCGCCGAGGAATTGGGCTTTCGCGCCTGCGCGATGAACGGCAGCGGCAACCGCACCAAAATTGCCGCGATCCTCCGCACCCTCGCGCCCTACGCCCCCATTCTGCTCCTGCCGGACAACGACCGCGCGGGCGATGAGTGGGCCACGGCCCTCACCGATGAATTCCCTTGGCTCTACCGCTGCCCGCCGCTGCCCGAGGGCAAGGACCTCAACGAGCTGCTCTGCGCCGACGCGGGCGAAGCCGCCGATTTCCTCGCCCAGTGCTGCGCCGACCGTCTGGCGCACCTGCCCCCGGCCTACGATACGCTCTCCGCCGGCGCGCAGATGGACGCGCTCGACGCGTACATCGCCCAGCAGGCGGCGCGCCCCGCGCTTTCGACGGGCTTTCCCGCGCTCGACCGCGCGCTCGACGGCGGACTGTACGACGGCTTCTACGTCCTCGGCGCCATTTCCTCCCTCGGCAAGACCGCCTTTTGCATGCAGCTCGCGGACCAGCTCGCGCAGCAGAGGAGGGACGTCCTCATCTTCTCCCTCGAAATGACTGCCTTTGAGCTGATGGCGCGCTCCGTGAGCCGTGAGACCTTTCTCGCCGACGCCACCGCGAAAAAATCCCTCTCCAAAACCGTGCGCGGGGTGCTCGACGGCAGGCGCTACCCCCACTATCCGCCCGCAGAGATCACGCACCTCGCGGAAGCGAAAGCCCGCTACGGTTCCTACGCCAAGCACCTCTGGTTCCGTGAGGGCGACCACGAGACCTCGCTCGACTTCCTCCGCGCCGAGGTCACGCGCCACATCCGCGAGACCGGCACGCGACCCGTCGTCCTCATCGACTACCTCCAGATTATCGCTCCCGTGGATGTCCACTTCACCGACAAGCAGAACCTCGACCGCATCGTCTGCTCTCTCAAGAAGCTCTCGCGCGAGCAGGAGCTGACCATTCTCGCCATCTCGTCCTTTAACCGCGAAAACTACAATATGGAGGTCTCCATGTCCGCCTTCAAGGAGTCCGGCGGCATCGACTACTCCGCCGACGTACTCATCGGCTTACAGGCAAAGGGTGCGGGCAAGCCGAGCTTCAACATCGACGAAGCCAAGCGCGCCGACCCGCGCGAGATCGAGCTGCGCATCCTCAAAAACCGCTCCGCCGCCATCCCGCAGCCCATTCCTTACCGCTACTATCCCGCCTTCTCCTGCTTTGAAGAGCTGTAAAGGCCGCAAAAAGAAAAGACTGCCGTCTGCCGTATTCCGCAGGCGGCAGCATTTTCCGGCACGAAATGACGGGAAAATGCCGCTTATTTGTTGCAAAGTGTCAAAAGGCGTAGTATAATAAACTCGAATTTGTATGCTGGCGGGCGAATGCCCTGCCGCGATTTACGAAAAATGGACAGCGCCGGCGCTGTGTTCTTTTCTATGGGAAAAGAACAATCCCCCTCCGCGGCTGGCGGACGGGTCGCGCCGCGCAGATAGGACAGCCATGAATCGATTCCGAAAAGAAGTATTGTTTTTCTGCGACGCGGTGATCTTTGCCGCCGCGGTTGCATTTTTTCTGCTGGTCTACACGGTGTTTGACTACGCGGAGGTCGGCCCGCAGAGCGGACTGCTGCGCCACGTCGTCCTGCTTTATGCCTGTACGGTATTTTTCCAGCTTCTCTTCAAGACCTACGACAGCCTCTGGCGCTACGCCGAAAGTCAGGAGTATCTGAGCCTGCTCGCCGCGGCGCTGTGCGGCTTTGCCGCCTATGAGGTCATCGCCCGCGCCTCCCGCATGGGCGCGATGTCCTTTGTCCTGCTCCTCGGCATCGCCTGCGCGTGGGTGCTCGGCATGCTGACGATACGCTTTCTCTACCGCGGCTACCGCACGCGCATCCTGCGGCGCGACCGCGGCTCTCTGGTCCCCGTGGCGATCCTCGGCGCGGGCGAGGCGGGCGCCCAGCTTGCGGAGGAGCTGCGCCGCAATCCCGCCAGCCGCTATCGGGCCGAGTGCTTCTTTGACGATGACCGCAGCAAGCGCGGCAAAATGCTCCACGGCGTTCCCGTGCGCGGCACGCTCAAGGAGGCGGTGGAGAAGATGTCCGCCGTCGGCCTGACCAACGCCATCTTCGCCATTCCCTCCATGCCGGACGGCGAACGCAGCGCGGTGCTGAGAGGTCTGAGCGAGGGCGGCATCCACGTCATGACCCTCCCCGGTACGCTTGAGCTGATCGGCAAGACCGCGAGCGTCTCTCAACTGCGCGAGGTGCAGATCGAGGACCTGCTCGGCCGCGACGAGGTCACGCTCGACCCTGCGCCGGTCGAGGCTCTGCTGCATGGCAGGACCGTCCTCGTCACCGGCGGGGGCGGGAGCATCGGCTCGGAGCTGTGCCGCCAGATCGCGAAATATTCCCCCCAAAAGCTCGTCATCTTCGACATTTATGAGAATAACGCCTACGACATTCAGCAGGAGCTGAAATTCCAATACGGCGCAGACCTTGACCTCGCCGTCGAGATCGGCTCGATCCGCGACGGCGAGCGGCTCATGCGCCTGATGGAGCGCTACCGTCCCGAGGTCGTATTCCACGCCGCCGCGCACAAGCACGTCCCGCTCATGGAGTCCTGCCCGCAGGAGGCCATCCGCAACAATGTGTTCGGCACGCTCAACCTCGTCCGCGCCGCGGATGCCTACGGCGTGCAGAAGTTCATTCAAATTTCGACCGACAAGGCGGTCAACCCCACAAATATCATGGGCGCGAGCAAGCGGCTGTGCGAGATGATCGTGCAGTCCATGGCGCAATGCTCGAACACCACCTTCGCTGCCGTCCGTTTCGGAAATGTTCTCGGCTCGAACGGCTCGGTCATCCCGCTTTTCAAGCGCCAGATCGCCGCGGGCGGCCCCGTCACCGTGACGGACGCGCGCATCATCCGTTATTTCATGACAATTCCGGAGGCTGCCTCTCTCGTTTTGGAGGCGGGCGCGATGGCGAACCAGAACGAGCTGTTCGTCCTGAACATGGGCAAGCCCGTGAAGATCCTCGACCTTGCCGAGAACCTGATCCGTCTCTCCGGCTATGAGCCGTATGTCGATATTGACATCGTGGAGACCGGCCTGCGCCCGGGCGAAAAGCTCTATGAAGAGCTGCTCATCGCGGGCAATAACACGGAAAAGACGGCGAACGACAAGATCTATGTCGAGCACCAGCCGCTCGTCACCCCCGCCGAGCTGGAGGAGAAGCTGGTGGTCCTCCGCGCCGCGCTGGAAACGGAAAATGCGGACAGGATCCGCGCCGCGCTCCACCGCGTCGTCCCGACCTTCCGCGAGCCGGATGAGATCAACGCCGCGCAGGGCGACACGGTAGAGGTCCCCGCTCCGGCTGCGGCGGTCTGATGCGGTGGTGGGAGAGAACGGGAACCGCACAGAATTTAGCGGCGGCACAGACAAACGAACCGTCCGCAAAGCAAGAAAGGGAAGTACTATGATGGCTTTTACCGCACACGACCGCTTTACCCCCTTTGAACAGAAGGTCTGGCTCTCCACGCCCACCATGCATGGCGAGGAGCTGCGCTACATGACCGAGGCGTATGAAACAAACTGGATGAGCACCGTAGGCGAAAATATCAACGAGGTCGAGCGCATCGCCGCCGAAAAGGCGGAGGTCGCTTATGCGGTCGGTCTCTCCTGCTGCACCGCCGCGCTGCACCTGTGTGTGAAGCTGGCGGGGGAGCGGCTCTACGGCAAGCCCCCCATTAGCCACGGCGCTCTTGAGGGGCGGCGTGTGTTCTGCTCAGACATGACCTTTGACGCGACCCTCAACCCCGTGGTCTATGAGGGCGGCGTGCCTGTCTTCATCGACACCGAGGCGGACAGCTGGAACATGGACCCGGCAGCCCTGGAAAAGGCGTTCAGCCTGTACCCGGAGGTGAAGCTGGTGGTCATGGCCCACCTCTACGGCTTCCCCGCCAAGGTGGACGAGATCAAGCGCATCTGCGAAAAACACGGCGCACTGCTCATCGAGGACGCCGCCGAGGCCATGGGGGCCACGGTGAACGGCAAGCAGTGCGGCAGCTTCGGCGACTACGCCGCCATCTCCTACAACGGCAACAAGATTATCACCGGCTCTGCCGGCGGCTGCCTTCTGACCAACTCCCTTGAGGATGCCAACCGCGCCCGCAAATGGGCGACGCAGGCGCGCGAGAACGCCGCGTGGTACCAGCACGAGGAGGTGGGCTACAACTACCGCATGAGCAACGTCGTCGCAGGTGTGGTGCGGGGCCAGTACCCCCATTTGGAGGAGCATATCGCCCAGAAAAAGGCGGTGTACGAGCGCTACCGGGAGGGCTTCCGGGATCTGCCTGTTAAAATGAACCCCATCGTGCCGGGTACCGTGCCCAACTACTGGCTCTCTGCCCTCATCATCGACCCGGACGCCATGTGCCCCCAGGTGCGCTCTGACAGCGAAGCCTTATACCGCGCAGAGGCAGGGAAGACCTGCCCCACGGAGATTTTGGAGGTGTTGGCGAAGTACAACGCCGAGGGCCGCCCCATCTGGAAGCCCATGCACATGCAGCCCATGTACCGGATGCACGAGTGCGTGGGCCGGGAGGGGAGCCTCCGCTGCCGCACCAACGCCTATATTGCCGGCGGCGCAGCCGATGTGGGGGCAGACATTTTCCGGCGTGGTCTGTGCCTGCCCAGCGACAACAAGATGACGCCGGAGCAGCAGGATACGGTCATTGAGCTGATCCGCGCCTGCTTCGCGTGAGAAAAACAAAGCATAGGAAGTATAGTTCGTGGTACAGACAAAGCAGGGCATCTACGCCCGTTACATCAAGCGAATATTAGACATTCTTCTCTCCGGCTGCGCCCTCATCGTGCTGTCCCCGGTGCTGCTGATCGTGGCCGTTCTGGTGCGGGCAAAGCTGGGCAGTCCCGTCATTTTCTGTCAGGAGCGCCCAGGTAAGGACGAGAAGATCTTCAAAATGTATAAATTCCGCTCCATGACGGACGCGCGGGACGAAAACGACGAGTTGCTGCCCGACGAGTTGCGCCTGACGAAATTCGGCCGAGCCCTCCGCGCCACCAGCCTTGACGAGCTGCCGGAGCTTTGGAACATCTTCAAGGGCGATATGTCCATCGTCGGCCCCCGGCCCCTGCTGGTGAAGTACCTGCCCCGCTACAATGCCGAGCAGCGCCATCGCCACGATGTCCGTCCCGGTCTCACGGGGCTTGCGCAGGTCAACGGCCGCAACGCGATCTCCTGGGAGGAGAAATTCCGGCTGGATGTGGACTATGTCCGGCATATCACCTTTGCCGGGGATGTTAAAATTGTACTGGACACCGTGAGAAAGGTATTGCACCATGAAGGTATCAGCGCGGAGAATTCCGCCACTATGGAGGAATTCCGGGGCACCCCGGAGGAGGTCGGGAAATGAAATCCAGCAATCGATTAGGATCGTGATGGGAGCAGACGATGGAGAAAAAAAGATTTCAGATTTTATTTACGAGTGTAGGCCGCAGAGTAGAACTGGTTCAACAGTTTCATGAAGCGGCGCGGAGATTGGAAATTTCTCTTTGTGTTTGGGGTGCGGATATTACGCCGACGGCTCCGGCAATGTGTTTTTGTGATGAAAAGGCGATCGTGCCGCGCATAAAAGACAAGGCGTACATTCCGACCCTGTTGGAGTTGTGCAGGGAGAATAAAATTGATGCGCTGATTCCGACGATTGATACAGACCTCCTTCTCTTGGCGGAGAATCGGGAGCGTTTTGATGCGATTGGTACGACTGTATGGGTGGGAAGTCCTGAAAAGGTGCACCTTTGCAGAGATAAACGGCTTACGGCAGAGTATTTTCATTCTATTGGTCTGCAGTCGCCATCACCGGTGGATGATGTAAAGGTATACAACGGAGGCTTTCCTGCGTTCATCAAGCCAAAGGACGGTAGTTCGAGTATCAATGCCTATCGAGTCGATAATGAAGAGGACCTTATTGCTCGTGCTGCTCAGATCGAGGGATATATTATACAGCCTTTTATTTCCGGACGCGAGTATACCGTGGATATTTTTTGCGATGACCGTGGAAACCCGGTTTATATTACGCCGCGTCTGCGTACAGCGGTTCGCAGCGGTGAAGTATTAAAAACACAAATTGCACAGGACACTCAGATTATTCAGGAAATGAAAAAGCTGGTACAGGACTTTTGCCCGCGAGGTGCACTGACGGTGCAGTTGATTCGAGACGAACGTACTGGCAATGACCAATATATTGAAATCAATCCCCGTTTCGGTGGTGGTGCCCCATTATCTATGAAAGCTGGCGCTGACAGTGCTATGGCTTTACTGCAGATTCTATGTGGCAAAACTGTGAATTATCAGGAGAATGCGGCAAGAAATAATGCGGTATATAGTCGCTTTGACCAGAGTGTATGCATTCGTGAGCGGACAGATTGGAAGATAGGGCAAAGCGGATTTTCTGCTGTTATTTTCGATTTGGACGATACGTTATATTCCGAGAAAGCATATATCCGCAGTGGTTTTAGGGCCATTGCCCGTGTCCTGCCGTTTGTAGAAAAAGTGGAAGAAAGGCTTTGGAACTATTTTGAAGCCGGGTTGCCTGCGATTGATGCACTGCTTCATGATTTGCATATAGAGGATACGGCTACTCGTAGCGAATGTTTGAAAGCCTACCGAACCCACCAGCCGCAGATTCAGTTATATCCAGAAGTCCCGAAACTTCTACGGCAGCTTCATGAAAAGCAGATTCAAATTGGTATTCTCACAGATGGACGGCCTGATGGGCAGAGAGCAAAACTGCAAGCACTCGATCTGCTCTCGTTGGTTGACACGGTTATTATTACAGATGAATTAGGCGGGCCACAGTTTCGAAAGCCGAATGACATTCCATTTCGCATTATGCAGGGGCGCATGCAGGTTCCGTATGAACAGATGATATATGTAGGAGACAATCTGCAAAAGGATTTTATTGCTCCGGAAACATTGGGAATGTCATGTGTGTATTTTCGTAATTCAGACGGATTGTATTCTAAGAAGAAGCAGTCTCGTTATATAGAATTTGAGCGGTTTCAGGATTTATTTCAGCTATTTTCGCTTGAGGACGGAGTTGCGGTGCCTGAAAGGTTGGTTCCATGAAGGTTCTATTTTTATCGCTGATGCCCATCAGCGATTTGTCCCAGCGCAATATCTACACCGACCTGCTGCGGCAGTTCGTGGCCCGCGGGCATTTTGTCCGTATCGTATCCCCCACGGCGGAGCAGGAGACCGCCGACCTCCCCAGGGACGGCTATGCCATTCTGCGGGTGAAAACGCCGCAGATCGCAGGCGTCGGTTTACTGAAAAAGGGGATCGGCACCATGGTCATCACGCCAAATATCAAACGGGCGCTGAAACGATTCTGCGCCGATGAGCGCTATGACCTGGTGCTCTATCCCACCCCGCCTATCACACTGGCGGGGGTGGTAGAATACATCAAGCGCCGGGACCATGCCCGCACTTACCTCCTGTTGAAAGACATTTTCCCCCAGAACGCCGTGGACATTGGCATCCTGTCGAAAACCGGCCTCCAGGGTCTTATTTACCGCTATTTCCGGGCCAAGGAGAAACAGCTCTACGCCATCTCCGACCGCATCGGCTGCATGAGTCAGGCCAACGTGGACTACCTGCTGCGGCAGAATCCGGAGATCGACCCCGCCAAGGTGGAGATCTGCCCCAACAGCGTGGAGCCACTGGAGCGGACCGTCACCCCGGAGCGGCGGCGGGAGCTGCGGGAGAAATACGGCATCCCGCAGGACAAGACCGTGTTCCTCTACGGCGGCAATCTCGGCCGTCCTCAGGGCGTGCCCTTTATCATGGACTGCCTCCGGGCCTGCCGGAACAGGCAGGACTGCTTTTTCTTCATCTGCGGCAGCGGCACGGAGTTTCCGGCTCTGCAAGCCTTTGCCGAGACAGAGCGGCTGCCTAACGTGAAGGTGCTGCCCGGTCTGCCCCATGACGATTATGAGGACATGGTCCCCGCCTGCGATGTGGGACTGCTGTTTTTGGACTGCCGCTTCACCATTCCCAATTTCCCCTCCCGGCTTCTGAGCTATATGCAGGCCCGGCTCCCGGTGCTGTGCTGCACCGACCCCCATACCGACGTGGGGGATGTGTGTCAGGGGGGCGGCTTCGGCTGGAAATGCCTGAGCAATGACATTTCTTCGTTTTGCGCCGCCGTAGACAGCGCCTGCGCCACGGATCGGGAAACCATGGGCGCAAAAAGTTACGAGTATCTGCTTGCAAATTACACGGCGGAGCAGGGCTGCCGCATCATTATGAAAGGGCTGGAATAACGCCATGACATTTCAGGGCAAAACCCTCCTCATCACCGGCGGCACCGGCAGCTTCGGCAACGCCGTGCTGAACCGTTTCCTCACCACCGACATTGCCGAGATCCGCGTCTTTTCCCGTGACGAAAAGAAGCAGGACGATATGCGCCACGAATTTCAGGCCAAGCTGCCGGAAGCGGCGGGCAAGATCAAGTTCTATATCGGCGATGTACGGGACCTTGCCAGCGTGAAGTCCGCCATGGTGGGGGTGGACTATGTGTTCCACGCCGCCGCCCTCAAGCAGGTGCCCTCCTGCGAGTTCTTCCCCATGGAGGCCGTCCGCACCAACGTCATCGGCACGGACAACGTTCTCACCGCCGCCATCGAGGCGGGTGTGGAGAGCGTCATCTGCCTGTCCACCGACAAGGCCGCCTATCCCATCAATGCCATGGGCATCACCAAGGCGCTGGAGGAGAAGGTGGCGGTGGCCAAGTCCCGCACCTCCGGGAAGACCCGCATCTGCTGCACCCGGTACGGCAACGTCATGTGTTCCCGGGGCAGCGTCATCCCGCTCTGGATCGACCAGATCAAAAACGGCCAGCCCATCACCGTCACCGAGCCGTCCATGACCCGCTTCATCATGTCGCTGGAGGAAGCGGTTGATCTGGTGCTCTTCGCTTTTGAGCACGGCCAGAACGGCGACCTCTTTATCCAGAAAGCCCCTGCCTGCACCATCCAGACCCAGGCGGAGGCGGTGTGCGAGCTGTTCGGCGGCAAAAAGGAGGACATCCGCGTCATCGGCATCCGCCACGGCGAGAAGCTCTATGAGACCCTCCTCACCAACGAGGAGTGCGCCAAGGCGGAGGACATGGGGGACTTTTACCGGGTCCCCGCCGACAACCGCAGTCTCAACTACGACAAATATTTCTCCGAGGGGGACGAGCAGCGCAGCACCCTCACGGAGTTCAATTCCAACAACACGCGCATCCTGAACGTGGCCGAAACGAAGGCGCGCATCGCGGCCCTCGCCTACATTCAGGAGGAGCTTGCGCGGCAGGAGAAGTGATATGAACATTCTCGTCACCGGCGCGAAGGGCATGGTGGGCACCGCTCTGTGCGCAAACCTCAAAAATCTGCGCGACGGCAAAAACCGCACCCGCCCCGGCCTGCGCATTGATAAGATCTACAAATACGACCTCGCCTCCACCCCTGCCGAGCTGGAGGACTACTGCGCCAAAGCGGACTTTGTGTTCCACCTGGCGGGGGTGAACCGGCCTGAAAGGGTAGAGGACTTCCAGGCAGGCAACGTGGACTTGACCGCCCAGCTGCTGGACTGCCTGAAAAGGCACGGAAATCCCGCCCCCGTCATGCTCTCGTCCTCCATTCAGGCGACGCTGGCCGGGCGCTTTGCCGGGAGCGAGTACGGCCGCTCAAAGCTGGCGGGGGAGGAGCTGTTCTTCTCCTACAGCAGAGAAACGGGCGCGCCGGTGTACGTCTACCGCTTCCCCAATCTCATGGGCCACAGCCGCCCCAACTACAACAGCGCCGTGTCCACCTTCTGCTGGGCGGTGGCGAACGACGAGCCGTTCACCGTCAATGACCGCTCTACCGAGCTGGAGCTGCTCTACATTGACGATCTGGTGGAGGGCATGTTCGATCTGCTGGAGGGGAAAGAACGGCGCTGTGAGTTTGACGGCACGGAAACCATTTTGCAAGCGGATGGCCGCTACTGCTGCGTTCCCGTGACTCACAAGGTCACGTTGGGGGAGATCGTGGACCTGCTGGCCGCGTTCAAGACCCAGCCGGAGACCCTGCTCATGCCCAAGATGCCCGACGGCTCCTTTGCCAAGAAGCTCTTTTCCCTCTACTTAACGTATCTCCCGGCGGAGCAGTTCAAGTACCCCCTGAAGATGAACGTGGACGACCGGGGCAGCTTCACCGAGCTGCTCCATACCCTCGACTGCGGACAGGTCAGCGTGAACATCTCCCGCCCCGGCGTCACCAAGGGCCAGCACTGGCACAACAGCAAGTGGGAGCTGTTCATCGTGGTCCACGGTACAGCCCTCATCCGGGAGCGGAACCTCCATACCGGGGAGACCGTGGAGTTCCGCGTCTCCGGCGAGAAGATCGAGGCCGTCCGCATGATCCCCGGCTGGACCCACAGCATCATCAATTTGAGCGACACGGAGGAGCTGGTGACGGTCATGACCTGCAACGAGGTCTTTGACCCCAGCCGTCCCGATACCTTTTTTGAACCGGTGTGAGCCGGGAAAGGAGACACCATGGCGTCCTTTGCCAACAACGGAAAGCTGAAGCTGCTCATCATCGTGGGCACCCGGCCTGAAATTATCCGCCTGTCCGCCGTCATTACCAAGTGCCGGAAGTATTTCGACACCGTTCTCGCCCACACGGGGCAGAACTACGACTATAACCTCAACGGCGTCTTTTTCCACGACCTCGGTCTTGCCGACCCGGAGGTGTATCTGGACGCGGTGGGGAAGGACCTTGGCGAGACCATGGGCAACATCATCGCCAAGAGCTATGCCCTGATGGCGGAGACGAGGCCCGACGCGGTGCTGGTGCTGGGGGACACCAATTCCTGTCTCTCCGTCATCGGCGCCAAGCGGCTCCATATCCCCATCTTCCACATGGAGGCGGGCAACCGCTGCAAGGACGAGTGCCTGCCGGAGGAAACCAACCGCCGCATCGTGGACATCATCTCCGATGTGAACATGGCCTATTCCGAGCACGCCCGCCGGTATCTGGCCGACTGCGGCCTGCCCAAGGAGCGGACTTACGTCACCGGCTCTCCCATGGCGGAGGTGCTCCACCAGAACCTGGCCAAGATCGAAGAGTCCGACATCCACCGGCGGCTGGGGCTGGAAAAGGGACAGTATATCCTGCTCTCCGCCCACCGGGAGGAGAACATCGACACCGAGCAGAATTTCACCTCTCTCTTCACCGCCGTCAACGCCATGGCGGAAAAGTACGACCTGCCCATTCTGTATTCCTGCCACCCCCGCAGCCGCAAGCGGCTGGAGGAGAGCGGCTTTCCGCTGGACAGGCGGGTCATTCAGCACGAGCCTATGGGCTTCCATGACTACAACTGTTTGCAGATGAACGCCTTCGCCGTGGTGTCCGACAGCGGCACCCTCCCCGAGGAGTCCAGCTTCTTTACCTCCGTGGGCCATCCCTTCCCGGCGGTGTGCATCCGCACGTCTACCGAGCGGCCCGAGGCCCTGGACAAGGGCTGCTTCATTTTAGCGGGCATCGACACCCGCTCCCTCCTGCAGGCGGTGGACACCGCCGTGGAGCTGGTGAAAAACGGCGACACCGGCCTTCCCGTGCCGGATTACACGGACGAAAATGTGTCGGACAAGGTCGTGCGCCTCATCCAGTCCTACACCGGCGTGGTCAATAAAATGGTTTGGAGGAAAGGGGAAGCGTGAATATTTACTGTACCCTGTTTGATTCGAATTATTTGGATAAAGGGCTTGTCCTTTATCATTCCCTCTGTGCCTGTGAGCCGGATTTCCGGCTGTATGTGTTCGCCTTTGACGAGCGCTGCCGGGAGGTTCTGGAGGTGGAGGCGCTGGAGCACATGGTCGTGGTCCCGCTTTCTGAATTCGAGACACCGGAGCTGCAAAAGGTCAAGGAGGAACGCACCCGTGCGGAGTATTGCTGGACCTGTACCCCGTGGACGGTCTGCCATGTATTGGATCATTATCATGAGCCGATGTGTACTTATATTGATGCGGATATGATGTTTTATTCTTCCCCGCAGTTTGTTTTTGATGCCATGCGGGCGAAGGATTGCTCCGTGGTCATCGTTCCGCACCGGCTGAACCGGAAAAAAGCCCATGACCGCAGGGTCGAACGGCATGTGGGCACCTATTGTGTGGAATTCAACACGTTTGTGAACGATGCCCGGGGCCGTGCCGTGCTGGACTGGTGGGCAGAGCAGTGCCTGAACTGGTGCTTCTATACGCCGGACGTGGATGCGCCTGCCTATGGCGACCAGAAGTATCTGAACGAATTTCCGAAGCGTTTTCCCGGTGTTTTCGTCTGTGAGGACTGGGGGGTCGGCATGGCGTCGTGGAACGCGGACCGTCTGAAGCTGGCGGAGGCGGAGCCCCTGCGCGTTTACAGCACAGAAACTGCCCAGACCTATCCCGCGGTTTTCTTCCATTTTGCCGGAATCTCGTTTTTGACGGAGACCCGGGTCAACGCCAATTCCGGCATTTCCGATCCCGCGCTGCACAAAGCTCTCTGCGATGCCTATATGGAGAAGCTCTGCGAAATGCAGTTGTACCTTCGTAAGGCCTACGATCTGGAATTCCGCACACGCCGTGTGGCGACCAAGCGGGGTTTTTATGCCCTTTATCAGAAATACCTTTCCTCGTGGCTGCATCTGCGGCGCATGTCAGATATTTACCGGCTTCCCTGAGGCCGGAGAAGGAGTGAATTTATGATCCCTGTCAATGATCTCAAACGCGGCTTTGCCGCATATCAGGCGGAATTTGAGCAGAAGGCGCTGGACGTACTTCGCAGCGGCTGGTATGTGCTGGGCAAAGAGGTCACAGCCTTTGAAGAGGAGTTTGCCGCCCACACGGGCGCAAAGTACGCCATTGGCGTGGACAACGGCCTCAATGCTATTATGCTGGGTATCCGCGCACTGGATATCGGCGAGGGGGACGAGGTGATCGTTGCCGCCAACACTTATATTGCCACGGTGCTTGGCGCTTCGTTGAACCATGCCACGCCGGTCTTTGTGGACGCAACTCCGATGCACAATATGGATCCGGCAAAAATCGAAGCCGCGGTCACTCCGCGCACCAAGGCCGTGCTGGTGACGCATCTGTACGGACAGGCCTGTGAAATGGGTGCGATCATGGAGATCTGCCGCCGTCATGGGCTTCATGTGCTGGAGGACTGCGCGCAGGCGCACGACGCGGAGTATTGCGGCCAGAAGGTCGGTACCTTTGGTACGATGGGCTTTTTCAGCTTTTACCCCACGAAAAATCTGGGAGCGTTCGGCGATGCCGGCGCGATTCTGACGGACGACGCGGCCCTGCGGGATAAGCTTCGGGCGCTGCGGAACTATGGCAGCGTGAAGCGGTATCAGAATGATTATGAGGGCTTTAATTCCCGGCTGGACGAGCTGCAGGCCGGGCTTCTGCGGGTGCGTCTCAGCCATCTGGACGAGCTGACAGCCCAGCGGCGCGCCATCGCCCAGCGGTATCTGACGGAGATCCGCAATCCCCGGATCGAGCTGCCGGTCACTGCGGAGGGCTGTACCCATGTCTATCATCTGTTTGTCGTGCAGACGGAGGAGCGGGAGCGCTTTATGTCCTATCTGAAAGAAAACGGCGTCGGCTGCGATGTACACTATCCTACACCGCCGTTCCTTGCAAAGCCCTATCGGCATCTGGGCTATACCTACGCCGATTTTCCGGAGACAGAGCGGCTTTACCGCCGGATCGTGTCCATTCCCATCTTCAACGGCATGACGGAGGACGAGGTGGATACCGTCATCCGGGTGGTGAACGCGTATGAGTGAGCGTTTCCGCCTGATGGAGCTCCGGGACTTCGGCGACGCACGGGGCGGTATGTGCGTATTGGAGGGCGGGCAGACGCTGCCCTTCGAGATCCGACGTATCTTTTACGATTTTCACACCACGGGAGCGGAAATGCGGGGAAACCATGCCAACCGCCGTTCCCAGTTTGCATTTGTCAGCGTAGCAGGCTCCTGCACCGTCGATGCAGACGACGGTACCGAAAAGCAGAGCTTTCTTCTTGACGATCCCCACAAGCTCTTGTGGCTGGATCGAATGACATGGAAAACCATGCGTGATTTCTCGCCGGATAATGTGCTGCTGGTTCTCTCCGACTGTCACTATGACGCAGGCGAATACATCCGTGATTATGACGAATTTTTGGCAATATGCCGTAAAAAGGAGACATCATGAAAGGTATCATTCTTGCCGGGGGAGCCGGAACGCGGCTCTATCCCCTGACCATGGTGACGTCTAAGCAGCTGCTTCCCGTTTACGATAAGCCCATGATCTACTACCCCCTTTCCACTCTGATGCTTGCGGGCATCCGGGATATTCTGCTCATCTCCACGCCTGCCGATCTGCCGAACTTTGAACGGCTGCTGGGCGACGGCAGCCAGTTCGGCGTGCGCCTGTCCTATACGGAGCAGCCTTCTCCCGATGGGCTGGCACAGGCGTTTCTGCTGGGCGAGGAATTTATCGGGGACGAGCCCTGCGCCATGGTTCTGGGCGATAACATCTTCTACGGCTCCGGCTTCAGCGGGCTGCTTCAGCAGGCCGCGGCAGACGCAGAGCATGGCCGGGCCACCGTATTTGGCTACTATGTTCCCGATCCGGAGCGGTTCGGCGTGGTGGCCTTTGATGAAAACGGAAAAGCCACCTCTCTGGAGGAGAAGCCGGCTCGCCCCAAAAGCAATTACGCCGTCACGGGACTGTATTTCTATCCCAAGGGCGTCAGCGCGCAGGCGAAAGGGGTCCGGCCCTCTGCCCGCGGCGAGCTGGAGATCACGACGCTCAACGAGATGTATTTAAAGCAGGACCTTTTGAATGTCCAGCTTTTTGGCCGCGGCTACGCCTGGCTCGATACCGGTACCATGGATTCTCTGGTAGACGCCGCCGATTTTGTCCGCATTCTGGAAAAGCGGCAGGGAATCAAGATCTCGGCGCCGGAGGAGATCGCTTACCGTTTCGGCTGGATCGACCGGGTGCAGCTGCTCAAAAGCGCGGCCCTGTATGGAAAATCTCCCTATGGGGAGCATCTTCGCAACGTGGCCGAGGATAAGGTTTATCCCAATGGAAAGGAAAGGGCGGAATAACCTATGACCTATCTTGTTACCGGCGGCGCCGGCTTTATCGGCGCGAATTTCGTCTATTACATGCTGGAAAAGCATCCGGCTGACCGTATTGTCTGCGTGGATAAGCTGACCTATGCCGGCAATCTCTCCACGCTGGCCGATGCCCTCAAGCATCCCAATTTCTGTTTTGTCCGGGCAGACATCTGCGACCGGGCGGCAATTCAGAAAGTCTTTGAAGAGGAGCATCCCGAGGTAGTGGTGAATTTCGCCGCCGAGAGCCATGTGGACCGCTCCATTGAGAACCCGGGTGTTTTTCTGGAGACCAATATCATGGGAACCGCCGTTATGATGGATACCTGCCGCGCCTTTGGCGTGCAGCGGTTTCATCAAGTGTCCACGGATGAAGTCTACGGCGACCTGCCGCTGGACCGGCCCGACCTCTTTTTTACGGAGGAAACGCCGATCCACACCAGCAGCCCTTACAGCAGCTCCAAGGCATCCGCCGACCTGCTGGCCATGGCCTACCACCGCACTTACGGGCTGCCGGTGACCATCTCCCGCTGCTCCAACAACTATGGCCCCTATCAGTTCCCGGAAAAGCTGATCCCCCTGATGATCGCCAACGCCCTGGCGGACAAGCCCCTGCCGGTGTACGGCGAGGGGCTGAACGTGCGGGACTGGCTGTATGTGGAGGACCACTGCAAAGCCATTGACCAGATCCTGCAAAATGGCCGCGCGGGCGAGGTCTACAACATCGGCGGCCATAATGAAATGCGCAACATCGACATTGTGAAGCTCATCTGCAAGGCGCTGGACAAGCCGGAGAGCCTGATTACCCACGTCGCTGACCGTAAGGGTCACGATATGCGCTATGCCATTGATCCCGCCAAGATCCACAGGGAACTGGGCTGGCTGCCGGAGACTAAATTTGCCAACGGTATTCAAAAGACGATTCAATGGTATCTGGAGCACCGCGCGTGGTGGGAGGAGATCATCAGCGGCGAATACCAGAACTACTATAAGCGGATGTATGGAAACCGCTGAAGGAGTGGAGATGCTGTTTTGAAAATCGTATTTTTAGGTCTTGCGTCTACCTATACTCCCGGCCTGACCTATCAAGACAATTACCTCTGCACGCAGACGCTGGCCGACGGACATGCCGTTACGTACCTTTCCAACCCGGAGAAATTTGTCAACGGGGAGATCGTGGAAACAGGTGCGGAGGATACGGTCTTGCCGGACGGCCTGCACTTGATCCGGCTTCCTTACGTTAAGCTGGGGCTCAATATCGTTACAAAGAAATTCCGCGCTTTCCGCGGTGTGTATGATATTCTCGAGCGGGAAAAGCCCGATCTTATTTTCTGTCACAATCTTCAGTACTGGTCCGTCCGGGATGTGGTCCGCTACAAAAAGGACCACCCGGCGGTGAAGTTCTACGCCGACACCCACACGGACTACAACAACAGCGGGACAAACTGGCTGTCCCTCCATGTGCTGCACCGGATTTTTTACTGTTATCTGACGCAGAAAGCCCTGCCTTATCTGGAGCAATACTTCTACATCTCCGATGAATGCCGCCAGTTTTCCCATGAGGTCTACGGCATTCCCAATGAAAAGATGGAGTTCTACCCCTTGGGCGGCACCCTGCTCTCTGATGAGGAATACGCGGCTGTTCGGGCCAAGCGCCGTGCCGAGCTGGGGCTGGGAGAGACCGACCGCCTTTACATCCACTCTGGCAAGCTGGATGCTCTCAAGCGTTCGGACGAGCTGTTCCGTGCCTTTTCCGCCGTAGACGATCCCCATGCGGTGCTGGCGGTCATTGGCTCCATTCCCGAGGATCGGAAGAGCATCCTTCTTCCGCTGATGGAGGCGGATAAACGCATCCGGTATCTTGGCTGGAGGACCGGTGAGGAGCTGCAGGAGTACCTTTGCGCCGCCGACCTGTACTGCCAGCCCGGCAGCCAGTCCGCTACCATGCAGAATGCTTTGTGCCGCTATTGCCCCGTCATGCTTTACCCACATCCCGCGCATACGGCAGACTATGACCGGGGCGAGGTCATATGGATCAAAACGCAGGCTGATATGGAAATGGTATTCCGTTCTCTCGCCGCCGACCCCGCCCAGCTCGCGCCTCTGCGGGAAAACGCGGAAAGGCTCGCCCGCGAGCTGCTGGATTACCGTAAGCTGGCCGCGAGGCTGTACCAGTAGATCATGGACCATACCTCCGATCGCCGGAGAGTTTTCAGATAAAGGTGGAAAATACCATGTCCCTCAAACAGGAGCTTATCGCAAAAATTCAGAACAAAACGCTGCGCATGGGCGTTTGCGGCTTGGGCTATGTCGGGCTGCCGTTGGCGGTGGATAAGGCGAAGCATGGCTTTAAGACCATCGGCTTTGACGTGCAGAAGGAAAAGGTAGATATGGTCAATGCCGGAAAGAACTATATCGGCGATGTTGTAAATGCCGATCTGGAGGCATTGGTAAAGGACGGAATGCTGTCTGCCACCACCGATTTCAGTTTTGTTCGGGATGTAGACTTTATCGCTATCTGCGTTCCCACCCCGTTGGACAAGCACCAGCAGCCGGATATCAGCTACGTCCGGGACTCCACGATCGCCATTTCGAAATACCTGACCAGAGGATCGATCGTGGTGCTGGAATCCACCACATACCCCGGCACGACCGAGGAACTGCTCAAGCCTCTGCTGGAGGAAGGCAGCGGCCTGAAATGCGGGGAGGACTTCTACCTCGGCTTCTCGCCCGAGCGCGTGGACCCCGGCAACGCGGTCTACAAGACCAGCAACACGCCTAAGGTCGTCGGCGCCATCGGCGAGGACGCCGCCGAGGTGATCTCCATGGTCTACCGCGCCATTCTCGACGGCGACGTACACACCGTTTCCTCCCCCGCCGTTGCCGAGATGGAGAAAATTCTGGAGAATACCTACCGCAACGTGAACATCGGCCTTGTCAATGAGCTGGCCATTCTCTGCAACCGCATGGGCATCGACATCTGGGAGGTCATCGACGCCGCCAAAACGAAGCCCTACGGCTTTCAGGCGTTCTATCCCGGCCCCGGCTTGGGCGGCCACTGCATTCCGCTGGACCCCTATTATCTCAGCTGGAAGGCCCGCGAGTACGGCTTCCACACCAGCATGATCGAGGCGAGCATGATGGTCAATGACCGTATGCCGGAATACACAGTCGAGCGTGCGGGCAAAATCCTCAACCGCTCGAAAAAGGCGCTCAACGGCTCCCGTGTGCTGGTGCTTGGCGTGGCCTACAAGCAGGACATCAACGATTATCGTGAGTCTCCCGCCGTGCGTGTCATCGAGGAGTTCAAGAAGACCGGCGCACAGGTGGACTATTACGATCCCTTCGTACCCAAGTATCGAGAGGCAGGGGAGTGGTATACCGGTATTCCTGCCCTGACCGCGGAGATCGTGAAGCAGTATGACCTTGTCTGCATCACCACCGCCCACACCAAGGTGGACTACGCCATGGTGGCCGGCTGCGGCGTGCCTGTGTTTGACTGCAAAAACGTCTGCAAAGGGATTCAAAACCGGGAAAATATCGAGGTGCTGTAATGCGCCGGGTCATCAGTGTATTGTCCCTTGCCGTACTGTGTCTGCTCTGCACCGCCTGCGGCTGGACGAAGCCTGTTCCCCTGCCGGAAGAAGATGCTATTTCCGAAGCCCCCGCCCTGACCCGGGACCTGCCGGTGGCGAAGAGCAGCAGGCCGACGGCAACACCGACGATGGCTGCGTCTGGGGGCAGGATGAGCGTGAAGCGCTGGGGTGCCGGCTGATCCTGACGGAGGAAGACGGGAGCTGTTTCTATGAAAACGCACTGGACAGCCAGGGCTGGGTAAAATTTCTGCGGGCCCAGGCCGAAGCGGCGGGAGCGTCCGTGTTCCACAACGACGCCATCAGCGGCATGTCCGCCAAGTGGTTCAACGCCCACAAGGAGCTGCTCTTTACGGAGCAGGATCGCTATGACGCTATTTTCGTCATGCTGGGCACCAACGACCGCACCGCCTGTCAGACAGGGGAGGAGTTCCGCGCGGAATATGGAGAGCTGCTTGCCTATGTCGCGGCCCGCTGCGAGTACCTGACGGTGCTTGTGCCCATCCCCGCCATCTACACCCCCACGGACACGGTGAAGAACATGAACTCCGCTGAGATCGCGGAGCATGTCCGGGCCCTCTGCGGCGGGGCGGGCTATGATTTTATCGACTGCTACAAGGATTTCCCTCAGACGGCGGCGGACCTGGGCCTGCCCCTGGGCTCGTTGTACTGGGGCGGCACCCATCCCAACGCCGTGGGCTACCGGACCCTTTGGACGGCCATTGCCCACGAGCCGATGGGAACGGCCCAGCCGGAGGACTTTGCGTCCGTCACCTGCATCGGCTGTAATCGGGACGACCTCTCAGGTGAAACGGCCCCCGACGCCATGGATGCGTCTGGGGATCCGCTCTACCCTCTGGGGATTTCCTGGTACTTCACATGGCATGATTTCACCTCAACTCTGCCTCACGGCGCATTTATTGAGACCCACCGCGCAGCAGACGGCAGCGCCGTGCAATATGCCCGGACGGATAAATATCAGCCCACGGAGTTTTCTCTGGTCCGCCGCTGGGAAAACGGCGGTTGGACGGACTGGGCCGACAACGATTAAGGAGGCACTATGCGCCTTTCCGATTTTTTCCCAACTGAACAGATTTTGCGGGACGGGGACTTTTCCGCTCTGGGCCTCAGCAATTCCAAGGGCCCGGAGGGGATGCTCTCCTTTTTGGAGGACACCCGCTTTGCCTCCGAGCTGCTGGACAACCCCCGCGTTTGTGCCGTCATCTGCCGTCCGGAGGATGGAGCGGCGGTGGCGGAGCGCAAGCAGGGGGTGGTCCTTTCGGACACGCCCCGGCTGGCCTTTTTCCGGCTCCATAACCGTCTGGCGGAGCTGCCGGACTACTGCCCGCCCCAATTGCCCTCCGTCATTCCGGCCAGCTGCCGCGTCAGCCCCCTGGCCTACATCGCCCCCACCGGGGTGGTGCTGGGGGAAAATGTGACGGTGGAGGAGTTCGTCTCCATCCACGGCCCCTGCCGCGTGGGGGACAACACGGTGCTCCGCGCGGGGGTGAAGCTGGGCGGCCCGGGCTACGAGTTCAAGTACCTGCCAGAGGGCGGTGTGCTGGACGTGGCCCACTGCGGCGGCGTGACCATCGGGGCGGACGTGGTGCTTTTTGAAAACGTCACCGTCCACCGGGCGGTATACCCCTGGGACGAGACCGTCATCGGGGACGAGTGCCGGGTGAACGCACAGAGCCACATCGACCACGGAGTGAAGCTGGGCCGCCGTGTGAAAGTCTGCGCGGGCTGCATCATCTCCGGCCGTGTCGAGGCGGGGGACGGCGTGAAGTTCGGCCCCGGCGTCATTGTGTCCAACCGCCTGACGATGGGAGGGGGCGCGCAGGTGCTGCTCGGCAGCGTGGCCTCCCGGGACGTGCCTGCGGGCGCGGTGGTCTCCGGCAACTTCGCCGTGGATCACGCCGCCCATCTGGCGGCGGTCAAGGCCGCCGCCCGGAAATCCTAAAGAAAAGAGCTCGTATGCTATGAAACAGTCTTCCCGTTTTGACCGTCTGACCTCCGCGCTGCTGCCGCTGCCTTTCCTGGGGACTCCGTGGTGGAATATGCTTTTGTTCCCCCTCGGTATTCAAGAGATCGAACCGCTGCGAAAGGCGGTTATCTACAGTGTGACCATTCTGACGGCTGCGGTGCTGTTTTTCAAGGTTCTTACCTTCTGGAAAGAGAAAGCTTCCAGAAAGCTTCTTCTATTGACGGCCACGCTGCCCATCGCCTTTGGCCTTTTCTATCTGCTGGCGTTTCTTTCTCTGGAGCATCCCGCAAAATTTCTGGTCCCTGCCGTCACAGACGGCTGCAGCATGGTTGCCTGCTGTTCCGCCCTGCTGATCGTGATCCTCGAAAAGCGGGCAGAAGAGCTGCTCCGCTGTGGGAGAGTTTACGCGGTGATCACAGCGCCTATCATTCTGTATTACTGCATTCGCTTCTATCTTCCCTCTGCTGATTACTACAGCAATAACCTTGGCGTGCTTTCTTACATGCCGCTGGCCTATTGCAGCCTGACAATCTGTATTCTGCTTTTTCTGGACGCTACCCTTTTTCCGTGTCCTCGCGGGAAATGGGGAGCCGCCGCGTGGGTCGACTTCTTTCTGTTTGTGCTCTATGCCGCTGCCATTCCTCTGAGCGGAACGCGGGGGGCGGCGCTGTGCCTTCTGTTTTTTTCCCTGCTGCTGCCTTTCTTTTTCTGGAAAGAAAAGAAGGCGCTATGCTTCCCGGCAGCCGCTTTGTGCGCTATTCTCTTGTTTTCAACGGTTCTGGCTCCCGCACAGAACTCGAACCGCATGACGTCCGCCGTGGAGGAAACGGTTTCGACCATTGTTAAGCCGACAGAGCCAACAGAACCAACAGAGCCAACAGAACCAACAGAGCCGACAGAGCCAACAGAGCCGACAGAACCAACAGAGCCGACAGAGCCAACAGAGCCAACAGAGCCGACAGAGCCGGAGAAGCCGAGCGGTATTTGGGGTCTGCTTTCCTATGAAAACATGGACGCAGTCGCGGAAATCGTCCAAAAGGCCGATCCGTCGATCTCCGATAACCCTCTGAATCATATCAGTGAGACTGCCTATGGGATCGCACCGCTTGCTCTGGAGCGCGGGGACATCACAGAGGCCGAGTATGCAAGGCTCATGGACATGGCTGAATACTTAACTCGTTCCTCTTGGGGCGGACGGCTCTTCCTGTGGATCTGCGCCGTCCGGGCGATCCAGGCCGCGCCGCTGACGGGCCATGGCGCACTATATTATCAGGATCAATATGGCACGTACCCCCACAACTACTTTCTGGAGATCGCAACGGACTTTGGCCTGATCGCCATGTGCGCTGTGCTGGCATTGGGGCTTTATACGTTTATACAGCTCATTCGCCGGTCCCAAAATGATATGCTTCTGAAAGCATGGCTGCTCTATGTGTTTACCTCTCTGCCCTGCTATATGCTCAGTACCTCCATGTATGCAGCATCCGCCTTCGATCAGATGGGCTTCTGCGTCGTGCTGCTGATCTACCTGAAATCCCCGCGCAGCGCAGGAAGAGAGACGGCGCATGCGCTAAAAAATGCCTGACCAATGCTTTCGACTACCTGCCGCAATACACGACAGCTTCAAAGGACGCCGCCCATGTCTAATCAACCGAATCGCTTAAAGCGCATCTCCGGGGATTTTATCATCAGCATCCTCGCCTCGGTGATCTACACCTTCGCCCGGCAGATCGTGGTGTTCCCGCTGCTGGCTGCCCAGCTCACGGACGCCGACTACGGCACCCTCCTGACCGTGGCGGGCCTTGCCAATGTCTGCACCGCCATGATCGGCAGCTCCCTCAATAACATTCGCCTCATTGAGGACAGCCATTATAAGGAACAGGGGCTGCTGGGGGACTTTAATTTCCTCTGCCTGCTCGGCAGCGGCGTGTCCGTGGTGTTTGCCGCCGTGCTGCGGCGGATGTTTGCCCTTTCCCCGCTGACGGCCGTTCTGCTGGGAGCCTATCTCATTGTCTCCAACCTCTACCAGTACGCCACCGCCTTTTTCCGGCTGGAACTGAATTTTAAGCGTACCTTCTTGTGCAACACGGTAGTCAGCGCCGCCTACTGCGCCGCCGCGCTGGTGTTCGCCACGGCGGAGCTGTGGCCCGCCGTGTTTCTGATGGGGGAGGGGGCCGGGCTTCTGTTCGTCTGGAAAACAACGCCGTTTTCCAGCGAACCGCTCTCACGCACGCCGCTCTTTTCCGCCACGGCGGTCAGCCTGCTGACCTATATGGGCATCAATCTCATCGGCAACCTCCTGACCTACGCCGACCGCATGATTCTCTATCCCATCCTTGGCGGGGAAGGGGTGTCCTATTACGCCACGGCCTCCTTTTTCGGCAAGAGCGCAGGTATCGTTATGGTGCCCATCGCGGGGGTGCTGCTGGGGTATTTTGCCCAGAAGGACTTCAAGGCGTCCAAAAAGCTCTTTGCGCTGGTGAACGGCTGTTCTCTGGCATGTCTCGCCGTGTTCCTGCTGGGCTGCTGGCTCTTCGCTCCGTGGTTTACAAGGCTGCTATACCCCTCGCTGTACGAGGGAGCCGCCCCCTATATCCTTCTTGCCAACCTGGCCGCCGCTATCAGTATCGCGGGCAGCATGGCCCAGCCCATGGTGCTCAAGGCCTGCTCCATCCGCTGGACGCTGCTGACGCAGGTGCTCTACGGTGCCAGCTACCTGCTGTTTGCCTGGCTGTGGCTGCCGGGTTACGGCCTGCTGGGCTTCTGCTGGGCCTCCATCGCCGCCAACACCGTCCGTCTGCTGGCCCTCTATGCAATCGGCTTTGTCAAGTTCTGATGACTCACACTTTGAAAGGAGAGTCCCGCTGTGGAAGAGAAAGGCACAGAAAAAAAGTCGAACAAGTTTACACGAACACTTGTCATCCTGCTGATTGTATTTATCGCTGCCCTTGTGTTCCTGTCCTCGCGGCCCTGCCAGCGGTTCACGCTGACGGGTGAGAGCGTGATCCTCGTTGTCCTGCTGGTCATTCTGGCGCTGTCCGAAGTCTTTGACCGCTTCCAGCTCGGAAACCTCCTGACGCTCGAGCAGGAAAAGAAGGCGAAGGAGGAACGGCTGCGGGAGGTCTCAGCGGAGAACCAGCAGCTGCGCGCCCAGCTGACAACAATCGTTTCCAGCTCCGTGGCAAACCATAACACCGCGATTTTCGGTATGCCCTCAAAGGAGCAGCTGTTGAGCCTGATCGGCACAGAGCCGGCAGAGCCGGACGAGGTCGACGAAAAGGAGAGGACGGAGCTTGCCTCCAACGCCCCCGCGCCGGAGACGCCCGAGCCTGCGACCGCCCCCGCTTCGGAAGCACGGAGCCGCGGTCCTTCGGAGGCCATGCTTCGCCACAGGCTGCTGCCCCGCATCGAAGCGCTCTGTCTCGACCGCTATAGCGAGATGCTTCAGGTATCCAAATACAGCATAGCAAGAGCCACCAAATTTTCCGACGCCTTCGTGAACATCGACCCCATCATGGAGCAGAACATCATCTTCGATGGCTACTATCGCTCCCCTCTGGGCGAGCAGTTCATAGAGGTATCCACGAGCTTCCGCATGATGAGCATGGATATGCTCCGTCTGTACCACATGCTCTCCAAGGTCTACTATTACCGGAATGCCACGCAGCAGCAGGCCAAGCTCGTTCTGCTGACGGTCCAGCTGCCGGAATCGTATTCCCCCGGCTACGCCTCCGATTCTCCCGGCGAGGCGACTGCCCGCCGTCTGGCCGCCCTGCAAAAAACCTTTGCTCCGGCGATCCGGAACCAGCTGCTGGAGATCGTTCCCATCGAGATCACCGACGACGACATCACCCGCATCCGCAAGGAGGTAGAGGAGAGTTCTGCCTTCAAAACGGACGATCCGGCATAACAGCAGAAGGACCGGCAGGCATTTGCCTGCCGGTCCTTTTGTTCCGTTCCGCTCAGCTCTGCCGGATATGCTCCCGCACGGTGTCCTTTTCCGCCGCCGTCAGCCTCGGGTAATCCGCCAGCACGCTTTCCAGCGCCTCCCCGGCGTGCACCCGGCGGCGCACCACGCGGCACAGCAGCTTCAGCGCCAAGGTCATTCGCCCTCACCTCCGAACAGCAGCTGCGCCACCAGCGCCTCCAGCTCCCCGATGCGCTCGCCGTCCGTCGGCTCCGCCGCGCTCCACGCGCCGCCCGTGAGCGAGTAGCCAGAAAAATCCGCGATCTTCGCCGCTTCGAACACGCACGCGCCGCCCTCATCATAGGCGCGGACGAAATCCGCGCCCTTCTCCGCGCGTACGCAGTGGATCTCCTGCCCGTAGACCGTCATTACCATATCTGACCACCGAATCCTTTCTGTTCCTCGCCCGCAATATTCGCACCGCCCTTCTGGACATAGCCGCCCGCGTTGCCCCAGCCGCTGCCGCAGCGGATGCCGACGGTGTTGCCTGTGCCTGTGACGGTACTGTCCATGTAAACCACCGCGGCGGCAACGTCGAGCGCGACCGCCTTATTCGAGATCGTACAGCCTGTCAGGTGCACAAACAGCGTGTGTGTGAACCGAAACGCCCCCCAATGAGAGGATGCCGCCGCGTTGGTGCAGGAAACATTTTCCAAAACGACAAACTCTGCGTCGACCGTCTTAACCGAAAAATTGTATCCGTCCTCCGATGTTCCGACAAGCTCTACATTTCGGAGCTGCACCGCTTCCGCCAGATTTACAGCGCGAATATCGACCGTCTTGATCTTTACCGTCTCGTTTTCGGCTCCCCCGATCGTCAAGCTGTTGGGCCCCGAAAACCCATAGACAAGAACAGCTTCTTCGTATGTTCCCCCGTGTATCACAATGTCCGCGCGTGCCAATAACAGCTTCGGGAGGCTGTCGAGCGCTTTTTGAATGGTCAGATACGGCTTGCTCTCGCTGCCGTCGCCGGTGGTATCATTGCCGGTCTTGGCGACGTGGAGCGTGATGTTTCCCTGCACCGCGTCCGGCTTCCTCGCCAAAGCCGTCCGCAGAGGCTGCAGGTCCTCGCCGGTCAGCAGCCCCGCCGGGGAGCAGGTGACGGTGACGCCCGCCGCACCCACCGTCTGCTTGAGGTAGAAGCGGTACGCGCTGCCGCCGCCCGCCGTAATGGCGCGGCCCTCGGAAAGGCGAAACACCTGATAGAGGATCTCGCCCTCCTGCGGGTCGCGGGCGTAGACCCCAAGCTCCGTGAGCGTATAGGCGGCGGAGGCTCCGGCCTCCGCCAGCGTCGTCGGCAGGACGGCGCTCTGTCCGCTGACGGCGGCTTCGCCCACGGTGAGCGTCTGCCTTTCCTGTGCCAGCGCCGCGGCGCTTTCCGCCGTTTCTCCGCTGCCCGCCGTCACCCTCGTAATGGTCAGCCCGGTCCCGGCGGCGAGCTTCGCCGCCAGCGCCAGACCCTTTGTGGTGTAAAAGCCCTGTAAGCTCATCCGTTCCCCTCCTTATCGAATGCGCTGGACGCCGCGCTTCGGGCGCTGGGGGAGGGGAGCCGTCAGCGTGGGCGAGCGCTCCGGCAGGCGCTTTTTAATGTCCTCGCTCAGGGAGGACTGATACGCCGCGCAGAAATCCTGCACGCGGCGGTCGGTGTCCGCGTCGTCCGTGCCGACGAGCAGCGCGGCAAAGCCCGCGCTCACGCCCGCCGCGCCGAGCGCGGCGCGGGCGCGCTCGGTCTGCTCGCGGTCGTGCTTCTCGGCGCGCAGCGCCTCCAATTCCATCTTTTCTTCGTCTGTCATGTGGTTCTCCTTTCCATCTTATCCGTTTTCCGCCGCTCTGCGCCGCAGCTCCTCCTGCGCGTCCGCCACCCACGGCAGATTTTCCAGAATGGTCTGCCGCGAGAGCAGGGGAGAGAGGGACAGCAGCGTTTCCGCCAGCGCGGCGTTGTCCTGCGGCAGGTTCTTGTAGAAAGTCACCTCGCCGCCCGTGAGATCAACGCTCCGCCCAAGCAGGCGCTCGCCCTCCGTCAGCACGGCGAGCAGGGCGCGCAGCCCGTCTGTAAAGGTCCTTTCCTTTGCAGCTCGTACCTGCTCGATGCCCCAAAGCTTGTATTGCAGCGCCACGCCGGAGCTGTTGCCCGCGAAATGCTCGTCGCAGAGGTCCGGCGTCATGGACAGCTGCAAAATGCTGCGGCGCAGATTGACCTCCAGCTGGCCGAGCGCCTCGTGATTGAGGTTCTTGACGACGAATTCCGCGCGCCCGCCCTCGCTGAGCGAGAGGATGCGGCTGCGGTTCGCCTGCTCGATGTCCCGCTGCGTCGTGCCCTGCATCCCGTAGAGGGCCAGAAACGCGTTGGCAACCGACTGCATATCGTCCAGCGCGCCGGAGAGCAGCACGTTGTACGCGTCCACCAGCCCCGTCACCATCGCGAAGTCGCCCACGCCCTGACAGTTGTTGTAAAAGGGCAGCAGGGGAATGGTGTGCAGCAGGTTTTCTTCCGCCGCGCCGAGGGTCACGCCGGTCCCGTCCCACACAAAGGGGACGAGCCGCTCCGCGGTGTAGAGCACGCCGCGCGTCCCGCCCCTGCCGCTTGCGAACAGGCGCACGGCGGCGAGCAGGGGAGCGCCCGCGTCGCCGGAGCGAATGGCAAAGCAGCCGCAGGGGTCGCAGCGGCAGACCTTCACGCCGCCGCGCTCCGCCCACACGAGCGCGAAGCCCGCGCCGCAGATGCTCAGGTCGCGCCCGAGGTCAAAATAGAGGTGCGGCAGGTCCAGCTCGCGGCTGAGGGCGGCGTAGCGCGCCCCCGCCGCGCCGCCGTAGGCGACGGTGGGCGGCAGGCCGAGAAAGTAGCCGGTGTGCACCTCCGTGATGTAGCGCGGAAAGGGCGCGCGCAGGCGGTTGTCCGGACGCCCGCGCACCGTTTCGCCCTTGTCCACGCTCTGCTCTCCGCGGTAATAGTCGTAGAGGCGCTGTCGCTCGGGGCGCACCGTGCGCAGAAATTCGCCCACCGCCGCGCCGAGTGCCTCCGCGTCCGGCACAGCGGCGCAGATGATGTCCTGTTTCAAAAAAAAGTCCTCCTTCACTGAAGTCTATACTTCAAGTGTAGGAGGATTTTCCGCACCGTTCCTCTGTCGCCGTTCACAGTCTTCCGACCACTCGGACAAAACTCATGTGAGACGAAAGGAACGCCCATGGCCGCAGCCATGGGCGTTCCTTTGTCCTTGTGTGCGGCCTATGCCGTGAACAGCGTTTCCGCAAAGCGCCGGTCGTCGTCCATGCAGCCGTTCAGGATAACGATCTTGTCAAAGAACGCCTGCGCACTCTCGCTCAGCTCCACCGGCACAAGCGCAGAGGCATTATATGCCTGCAAGGCGTCATAATACTCCGTCAGCTTTGCCATCAGCGCCGCCCGCTCCTCCGTCAGAAGGGGCGTGAGCATATTCTGGAAGAGCGCTTCGTTGAGCAGCGCAGCGCAGTCGTCCCATGTGTCGGCATCCGACGCTGAGTAGGACGCGCCGAGGATCGCCGCGTCAATGGCCTTGCCGTACTGCTGCGTTTGCAGGTAGTAGCCCACTAAGTAGCGCGGAATGGTATTGCTCTGCACCTTGGCGAGCTGTGCGGCATACTCGTCCGCCTGTTCACGGTAATCCTCCGGATATTCCATCTCCAATGAATTCACCACATAGGAGAGCATCATGTCGTTCCGTTCATAAAGGTCGAGCTTTGCCGCCACGCTGAGGTTATAGAGGAACTCATCCCCATCCGCGACCGGCGCGTCTGCCTTCGACGCCGCATAGAGGTTGCCGCACAGCGTCAGCAGCACAACGGCGGTAAAGCCGATGCCGATGTTCCGCGCCAGTAGGGAAGTGTCAGGTCCTTTCGCCTGCGCCTTCTTTTTCTTTCCGTTCTCCTCCGCCGCGGCCTTTTCCGCAAACGGCTCGGCGCAGGTCGCAACGATCAGCCCGTAGAGGGCATAGGTCATGCAGAGGAACACGATCATCGACATGGAAACGTCCCAACACATCTGCAAGCCGTTCATCACAAATTCCGCGCACAGTGCGGGGTAGAGCCAGTAATACTGGCTCTCCGGTGTCTGCTTCCGCTTTTTCCAGAGCGCGAGCAGCATCGCGGCCAGCGCGCCGGCAAACAGCGCAAGGCCGATCACGCCGTCCTCCAGCAGGACCTGAAGATAGTGCTGATGCACATACCTTGTTTCATAGGGATAATCCTGCACGCTCGTTACCCCCGTTTCAAACGCGCCGATGCCGTTTCCGACGACCGGGCTGAACCTCCACAGCCGGAGCGCATCCTGACGATACATTGCACGAATGATCGGCGAGCTGCTCGCAGAGATCGTTTGCAGGCGGTTCGCCGCAAAGCCCGGCAGAAGCCTGAAGTTCAAAGGGATCTCCTGTACGCCGTCAATGACCGCGCGGTAAATCGTCACGCCGGGCTCCGCCGAAAAATTAAAGCCGCAGATCTCGCTTCCCTCCGGTACGTGAATCGTGACCTCCTGTTCCACCTTGCCATAATGCAGCGAGGTGCGCTCTCCGGTAAGCATTCCGAGCGTATCCCAGGAATAAATCCAGCCGGTCACCTCGCCGTCCGCCTCGACCGTGACCGTGTGCTCGCCGACGCCGAGCTTGGCGCTGCGGTCGATAAAGGAGCCGAAGGTGTACGGGCCCGTCACCTTCAGCGCCGCAGCGATGTACACGGCTGCGCCCAGCGCCACCGCGATCAGCACACCGAAGGCGAGCTTCTCGTGTCGCTCCAGCACTGCGGAGAGCCTCGCGCTCACCGTCAGCTCCAGCAGCGCGGACACTCCTGCATTTGCCAGCAGCAAAGCAAGCACCAGCGCGCTCCGCTCGCTGTTGAGCAGCGCAAACGCAATAAATCCGCACACCAGCGTCGGCACAGCCGCCGACAGCATACGCAGCAGCGCCGCGCTGCGCCCCTTGCCCGCAAAGATCAGATACGCCGCGACCGCCGCGATGAAGCAGGCGATCGCACCCATGCTGAACACCAGCAGGAATGCAAACGCGCTGAACGACAGCGTAACGGTAAAAAGAATGCGCTGCCATTTTCTCTCCGCTCCGCACACGAGCGCGACCGCGCAGAAAATGCCGATGGCGTAGATGGACGCTTCAATGTTGGCGTTGCCGAAAATGCCGTTCAAACGGCTGTTTTGGAACACGATCTTCTCCGCATCCAATGCGGGCAGCCTCGCAAGCAGCGTCTTGGTCAAGCCCGTGCTCACCGCCTCTATGCTCAAAAGCGCGTAGATGGCGGAAATGCCTGCGATCGCGCCCATCACGCGCCGTGCAAACGCACCGTCGAATTTCTTATGCATCGCAACGAGCAGGAAGAAGAACACCGCGATAAGGATCTTCGACCATTCGCGCAGATGGAACTTGCCGGACATCGCCCAGAAGATCGTCACCCATGAAAACGCCGCGTAGCCGAGCAGCAGCAGGGAAGGGAGGTTCCAGATCCGTTTGCGGTCGCCGAGCACAAGCAGCGCGATCACACCAATGCCCGCGAGCAGCGTCATCCACTTTACCCCCACGCCGCCGAAGTGCAGCAGCCCGAGCATCGCGAGCGCGAGCCACAGCGCCGCCGTAAGCCACGCAGAGTTCTGTTTCCCATTTATCCTTGCACGCATTGTAAAAGCCTGCTTTCTCAGTATTTTATGGCTTCATTGTACCGTTTTCATGCTTCGGTGTCAAGGCGGAGCTTGGCCCCTTCCATCCGCTTGTGCTTGCGGTGCGGCGCACGACATGATACAATTAACTTACACCAGAGCCAAAACGGAAAGCGGGAGGACAGCAATGAGCCGAGAAAACGAAAAGGTATTGGCGGAGCTTCGGAAATTTCTTGAACTCCACAACGAGGAGCTGAACGATGAGAAGGACTTTGACCGGCTGGCGGAGCAATTTCTGTCGCAACACAACGGCTCTCCGGACGGCGGCAGTATGGGAGAGATTGAAACGGCCGATGACTATCTGGAGCTCGCCGAGCAGGCCGCATCAAAGAAAAAGCGCCTGAACTACTTGAAAAAGGCGCTGGAGCTTGAGCCGGATCATGTGGACGCGCAGCTTCAGCTGATCCTGACCGAGGCGGAGGACGCTCCGGAGGCACGCCTTACCGCCCTGGAGGATCTCATCAAAAAGGCGGCCAAGCCGTTGGAGGAGGAAGGCTGCTTTGAAAGAGGGACAGGGGCGTTCTGGGGGATCATGGAGACACGGCCTTATATGCGCGTGCGCCGCGAGTACCTCGGTTCGTTGATCGAATGCGGCATGATGCAGCTTGCGATCGAGGAATGCCGGCAGCTTTTGGAATTGTGCGAGGGGGATAACCTCGGCATTCGCTATCTCCTGATGCATCTCTATGCCTATACGGAGGACGAGCTGCACGCATTGGCGCTGCATCGGAAATACGACGCCTATGAGGAAACGCAAATGCTGCTTCCGCTGTCGATCCTGTATTATAAGCTCCATCAGCTTGATAAGGCAGAGGACCACCTGAAACGGCTGGCTTCGGTCAATAAGGACACGAAGAAATTCCTGCGGATCATGATAAACGGAGACCCCGATGCCCTGATCGACCATCTGGACCCGTACGGGTATCGCCCCTTCACGATCGAGGAGCTGACCGAAGAGCTTGTGGGGAATGCGTTTCTCTTCGCCTCTGTACCGCACTTCTTCGCATGGGCATCCAACTGTCTGAGCAAGCGCACAGGCGGTAAGGCAAAGAGGCCGGAGAAAGGCAGATAAGGCGGAACAATCCGCCGCAGGTTCCATGTGAAAAATGTCCTGTCTCAATTTGTGGTAAACCGTTGAATATAACCACAATATATGGTATAATGTCCAAAATATGCAGTAGAGAGGATTTTTGCGCATGGCAAAAACTATGTCCGCATTTTATGATATGCCCCCTTGGGTGCAGCAGATGGAGAAACTGCATCGGCAGCTTGAGGCGCTCGCAAGGCCGTTGTCTTTTATCCACGAGGATGCTTTGATTGCAGCGAAAAACATGGCAGAGGCACTTGATAACCCAGCGCTGCGGCAGGCAAGTATGTTAGCGCAATCGTGTACCCCGGGCATGATCAAAATGATACAGCAGGAGCAGCTGCTGATGTCAAAGCTGTATCCTGACGGGATTGTGAAAGCGCTGCAACAGCAGCAACAGCTTCTGAATGATTTTGCCCTGTTGACGGATCTGTGTCCAAAGATAGCCGATCAGATCCCAAGCTGGACCCAATCACTGTCTGACACAACGGCGTTTCAGCACGAGGATCTATGGCTTGCCAGAGAGCAGGGCATATCCCGATGGGCTGAGGCACTTGACCGCATTTCTGAAATAAATACATCATACGAATTGGGATCGGACGAAACAGAGGAATTATCTGACGAAGAAAAACAGCTCCTTACAGCAGAAGCATCTTCTATCGTTGCAGACAGCGGAAACTGGGAGCAACGGTTTATGGCGAGTGTGAAAAAGCACGAAGAAGATCATCCATTTTGGGCTGCTGTACTAAAGTATCTGATCATTCATATTCTTCTCGCTTATATTCTGAATGCAGGTATTTCAAAGCTCGGCGAAGCAGCAAGACCGACCAGAATGTATGAAGACATCACTCCGACATCTCAAGTCATTTACCATATTGAGCAGAATCAGACGGTGATCATTGTTGATGACTCTCCACGGTACTACTATGTGGTAGAAGCAAAAGACAAGGATGATCAGGTCAAAAGAGGCTATGTCAGCAAGCGGTCGATTCACATGATAGAGGAAGTCGATCGTATGGATAGCCCCGCAGCAACTCAACCGTAAAACCAAATACCCCTTATGTTGTAGCTGGGAGGTTTCATCTGAAGCTTCCCAGCTACATTTTTTGCATATAGAGCAGCAATGCCTATTTGTTTTACAAGCAATTTCGTTCAACCACAAGGTCGTTGACGGTCGTGCCGAGCAGTACGCTCAGCGCGTAGAAGTTATCGATGTTCGGCAGCGTCCGACCCGCCTGCCGCGCGATGAACCCGTAGAACATATCCCGAAAAGCGTAGTTCCCCGCACCGGCGATGGCATCCGCCATGGCTTGCAGAAACCTCTCCGGCGGGATCGTGTCGGTAATACCGTCCAGCTCCGCGCGGAGCGACTGCATCCACGCTGTCATCTCATCGGAGAATTGTACCTTGCCGTCCGGCTGCCAGTAATACGCCATGTCGTCCGAAGAAACGCCGAAAAGCTCCTGCGTAGAAATTGGCTCCACTGGCGGACAGGGCTGCGGCGCTGGAAAGCGCCCGACGCTCGGAATGTCCGCTCCGAGTTCGTCCCACAGCGCCCAGAAGTCCACACCGAACTCCCGCGCGGTCATCGCCACAGCGAGGGCGGGAGAAACAAAGCAGTAAGAGAACGCCAGCGTGTTGCCGCCATGTTCGTCGATCACGGCACGACGCTCAGTCATCGGCATGATAAGGTATTTCTTTGCCTCCTCCAGCGTTCCGCCGTGCTTGTGCAGCGCCGACAGCGTCTTTTTCAGGTGCACAAAGCAGTTGCGGACCCCGATGGCGTCCTCCTTGCGATAGACCACAGCATCTTCCGCCTCCGCGGACATATCCGCGTAAAATTCCTCGAAAAAACGCGCGGCAATGTAGGATTCGACCTGCTCCAGATCGGCGCTCACGGTGGGAACATCGTGGATCAGACCGGTCAGGTCCTTGTTGTACTCGTCACAGCCGTCCTTGTGCAGAAGCCTTTCGATCTCCCACAGCTGGGTCGACCGCCAGTTAGTGTACTGCGTACCGAGAACGCCGTTGATCCAGCCGATGAGCCGGCGCTCGCGCACATAGGAGCCGTCCACGGTGACGATGCCGTAGCTCCGGCTGTGGAGCGCCGTCAGCACATACCCCGCAAGGATGGCGGTGCGGAACGCTCCACCGCCGAGCTTGTTGGAGGAAAATGTGCCCTTGTCGGCGTTGAGACCCCAACTTTCCCAGAAGTCGTTCTCGAAATAGTTATAGCAGCCCCACGCGCGTCCGGTCTCATCGAACTCCGGTGGGTAGAGCAGACGGATGCGGTGACCGAAAAGACCCACCTCGTCCACCGACATCATGCCGCCCGCATGGAGTAGCCTGAGCATCTGCCGCGCGTATTCCGCGCGCCGGTCCTCCGGAACATCCATCGCCCCGATATACTCTGCAAAGGTTCCCATACGCATTCCCTCCCGCGTTTTCTTTCAGCATAACACGGGGCAGGGGAGACGTCATTGGAGGCGTGGTATAATGAGGTGCGCTCTTTTCTGCTGGTGCTATTCAGGCAAAATATTTTATGACAATGCGAAAAAGCCTTTTGAAATAAGCGCTCTTAAAAAAGTCCGTTCTATATTGGTAGGGCTATCTTTTTATACCACGTGCAGCCGTTGATGTTCTGCATTTTGTGTGGTATAATGAAGCAAAGGGCGCGCCGGTATGGTACAGGTAATATTGTGAAGGAGTGTCGAGACTGTCTACTCGGCTGAGAGCGATGCTGATCAATGGACATTCCATACGGAAAAGATGCTTTCTTTTATTCACTTTATCAGTTCAAAAGAAATCAGAGCGGAGGAATGATGATATGGGACAGGAACAATTTGCCGCAATCATGCCCTACATCAGCGCCGATCTTGTTGGGATGATTGTCAAAAAGAAAAACATGTCCGAGCCTGATGCGATTACAAAGCTGTATAACTCAAAGCTGTACGCCGCTCTTGAGCAGGAGGATACAAAGGTCTGGCAATACAGCACGGATATGCTGTATTCCCTCCTGGAGCAGGAAGAAAGAACAGGGGAAATCGAATTTCCCGATGTGTGAGGAGGCGCAGATATGAGCAAGGAGACTGCTTTTGCTGTGTTTTGCCTTGAAAGCTATAAGGTTTATAAGTCCCTGACGGGCAAGCAAACGGCAAAATTGTTTCGCCGCTACGGTGTGTTTGACTATCTGAACGAGTTTTACGATGTCCTTCATACGACAGGGTATCAATACATCAACCATGACATTGATATCTACCTGAAGTCTCGCAACGCCGTGATTCCGGCATGATGTAAAAAGATGTGAACTACCCTCGACCAAAGTCGCAGGCATCCGGCAGCGAGATTTTATCACTGCCGTCACTTTTCCTGATTAACCAGACTGACAGGATGGTTTCCGGCCATCCCTGCTTGCAGTACATGGTCCTTAGCCCAGGCGTCCCAACCGGTTCTTGATTAAAGAAGCAGCATAGGGAAGGGGAGGAGCCATTGAAGCTGTATGGCCGAGCCGTTTATCTGCGTAGGGATCGACGGATATTCCTTTTCCTATGATAAGCTACACACAAAGACCAATCCTCACCCGCGCAACTTTGCTACCTTTCCGCAGTTCTTCCAGACCGTCCGTGAAAAACAGCTTATGTCCATACAAGACGCCGTCTATAAGGCAACCGCACTTCCTGCACAGATTCTTGGCCTGTACGACCGCGGGCAGTTGAAAAAGGGGATGGTTGCGGACATAACGATATTTGATAGAGAGCGAATCGCAAGTCGTTCAACGTATCTGGATTCAAAGGTTCGTCCAGTGGGGATCTCATATGTCTTCGTCGGCGGCAAGCTGGCATACTGCGATGACCGCACCGTCGATTTCCATTCCGGCAAGGTTCTGCTTCATCTGTAACTGTCGGGCCATGCACAATGCGTCTATCGGTTGGGATCACGGGCAGTTCCTCGAAAGCGTCCATAGCAAAACAGCGAGGCAATGCCTCGCTGTTTTGCTTGCTTGGGAGAGATCTCTTCCTGCAGAAGGTCTGCTAAACGCTGCCTCAATCCGAGGCGCTGCTCTATAAAAAGCGAATGGTCTGTCTGCAAAAAAATCTGAATGGAATTCAAAGATCACGATCTCCCCAAAATGTGATCCATTCTGCGTAATAAAAATTTATGACTGAACGGCTTTGGCAGATAGCATACCGCGCCCAATGCAAAAAACTCTTCGCGCAGGCGGTTTGGCACTCTTGCCGAAATGATGATCGTGCGCAGAGCAAGCTTCTGACGGCCCAGCTCACGCATGACCTCTGCACCATTCACATCCGGAAGATCCGGATCCATGATCAAAAGCGCCGGCTGTCTTTCCTGAACAGAGCGCAGAATATCCCATCCCTTTTTTGTCCGCACGACCCGATAGTTTTCGCGCAGCGCGATGGATTCCTGCAAGAGACCGCAAAAGGCTTCGTTGGCATCCGCCAACAGAATGTCATGACAATGCTTCATACATATCTTCCTATCCTAATTTTTGAATCAAATAGTATTTACGTACACAGTGCGGCAGGCGGCGCTTCTTCTGCCTCCATCAGGCCATCTTCTTCATTCTCACAGAGCTCGCGCCGAAGCGCACAAAGCGTATCTCTCACCGCTTGGTCGTTCAGTTCGTCCAAAAGCAGCAGAAGAAAAACCAGACTTGTCGCAGACAGGCAGTACTTCCCTCGCTCCAAGTCGCTGTATGCACGGCTCGTGATGTGAAGGCGTTCTGCCATTTCTTCCTGTGAAAGCCGAAGCTTGCGCCGCAGGTCACGGGCTGACCGGGAAAAGAAATTCCGGATCAGCCGCTTGTAATATCCCATATGATAAGATCTCCGTTTCTTTGAGGAATTCTACGGAAATCTTACTCAGTGCCGAAGTGCGCTTCCATGAAGTACACTTCCTAATATTGAAATTTCCTTTTCCTTCCATATCATTTCAACATCCTTAAGAAAACGCTTTCCGGAACGTTTCCGACTATCCGGTCCCACATGCAAGAAAAATGCTGCACATCCTCACGGTCAAAGCCGCAAGGATGTGCAGCGCATGATTCTGCGATCTATATTCACCATGCTTCCGCAAGCAAAAAGTCTGCAAGATGAACGATTTTGATGCCGTTTTCGATACCGGTATCCATTTCGTTGAGCGTAACGACATATTTGGGGTAATGGTCACGGATCTCCATCAGGTTTCCGACCTCGCGGTCAGAAGTCCCCGGAATCCGGACACAGACCTGCACATAGATTCGCTCAGCGCGGCGTGTGGCCACAAAGTCGATTTCCTTTGTATCGTTCTTGCCGATGAAAACATCGTAACCGCGGCGCTTCAGTTCAAGAAACACGATGTTCTCCATTGCACCGTCCAGCATTTTCCGGTTATAGCCCAGCAGGGCATATTTGAGCGACACATCGGAGAGATAGTATTTCTCCTGGGTTTTCAGGATGCTCTTGCCTTGCAGGTCATAGCGTTCGCAAGGATAGATAATAAACGCCTGCTCCAGCCATCGCAGATAGTTATAGATGCTCTCCACCGAAACCTTGCGATGCTCGCTCTTTAAGAATGTGGAGATCGAGTTTGCCGAGAAGGTCTTGCCCATATTCTCGATGATATACTTCACCACACGGTCAAACAGGTCTTGCTTATTGATACGGTGGCGCTTGACAATATCGCGGGAAACCACGGTGTGATAGATGCCGTTGACGATCTGATAGGCGCTTTGCTCGTCGTACTCACTGAGCGCCACGATAGGGAAGCCGCCGAAGCGAATATAATCTTCCAGCAGCTCCCTGCGGGATAACGGACTATCCTGCTTAAATGCAAGGTACTCTTTGAACGACAGCGTATAGACGGGGATGGAAACATAACGGCCGGTCAGATAGGTCGAGATTTCGCCGGACATCAGCTTGGAATTGGAGCCGGTCACATAGATGTCGGCATCTGTACTCTCCAGCAGGCTGTTGACCGCTTTTTCCCAACCGTCGATTTCCTGAATTTCATCGAGCAAAAGATAGCAATGTCCTTTGCCTAACATAGCTGCGGTCAACTCGTCGTACATCTGCTTGGCCGTAATACTCTCAGGAATATCCATCTCCGTGTATCGTTTGCAAATAATATGATCCATAGAGACACCGCGGCGCAGGAATTCTTCCTTCAGCATCTCAAAAATGGTGGACTTCCCGCAGCGTCGGACGCCTGCCAGTATCTTGACAAGCGGCTTGTCGATAAAAGGCTCAAGTGCCTCAATATAATCCGGCCTGTTGATCATCGTATCGCCTCCTCACAGCCGTTAGTATAACCGAAATAACAACTATTTTCAATAAGTTTTTAAGGTTTAACAAGAAAAATCACCAAGCGGTTAGGAGATCAACGAGGGCTGTGCGGCGTGAAAAAAGCGAAGCACCTCTGCCAGCATATCACTCAGCAGAGGTACTCTGATTTTTTCGGTATGATAGTTTGTTGGGACTTCGCTAATTTCTCAGCATCAGCGCAAACGCATCGAAGTAGCGAAGCATATCGTTATCGTTGTCAATGTAGACGCCGAGCTTCGTCGTCGTAAAATAGACGGCGCTGTGTGTCGATGAGCGCCATCCATAGGTCATCATTGAACTGCTCCAGGCTGAAATACTCGCGCCGCATATGAGCCACTAAATAGAACGCTCCGGACTGCTGTAAAAACAGTCTGGAGCGTTCTATTTGAAAAGAAGATAGTTTGGAAAACCTACTTATTTAAAGAGACTCGGAAGCCAGAGGGTAAGGCCGGGAATATAGGTGACCAAAAGCAGGACGCCGATGAGCACTGCCAGCATGGGCAGTAGATCCCGCATCTGATCCTTGAGCGAGATCTTGGCGATCGAGCTGGACACGAACAGGCAGACGCCCAGAGGAGGCGTACACATACCAATGGTCAGATTGACCGCCATGATCATGCCGAAGTGAACAAGATCCACATTCATCGCCTTGCAGATGGGGATAAACAGCGGCGCAAAGATAACGATTGCACTGGTGGTATCAATAAAGGTACCTGCAATGAGCAGAATAATATTGATGACCATCAGCATGGCGACCTTGCTGTGGATATTATCCTGGAGCATGGCGCTGACGGTCTGCGGGATCTGAGCGACGGTGATGACCCAGGAGAAGAGCGACGCGAGCGCAACGATGATCAGGATCTGACCGGTGCTCTTGGCAGCGTTGACAAAGGCTTCCCAGATGCCCTTGAGGTCCAGCTCGTGGTAGACGAACAGGCCGATGACCAGCGCATACGCCGTGGCGACAGCCGCCGCCTCGGTGGGGCTGAACTTGCCGCTCATAATACCGCCGAGAATGATGACCGGCATGAACAGCGCCAGCAACGCGTTGACCGCGGACTTGACCACCTCACGGAAGCTCGCGCGGGTCTCACGGCCCATGTAGCCGCGCTTCTTGCCGACAAAGTAGCTGTAGATCATCAGGCCGATGCCCATCAGGATGCCGGGAATAACGCCGCCGACGTACAGGTCGGCAACGCTGACGCTCGCCAGAACGCCGTAGACCAGCAGGGGGATCGACGGCGGGATGATCGGGCCGATTGAGCCGCCGCAGGCAAGCAGCGGCGCGGAGAAGGTGTATTCATAGCCGCGCTCCTTCATCAGCGGGATCATGATGCCGCCGATGGCCGCGGTGGCCGCGATCGCCGAACCCGTGATGGCAGCGAAGAACATACATGCGAGGATACTGACCATGGCGAGGCCGCTCGGGAAATGGCCAAGCAGGGTGTCCGCAAAATCAACCAGACGCTTGGACATACCGCCGCGGAACATCAGCTCGCCGGAAAGCATAAAGAGGGGAATAGCAATGAGTGCGATGCTGTCGCCGCCGGTAAACATACGCTGGACCGTAACGATCAGCGGCATACCGCTGGCGATGAGGCTGCCGATGGAGACAATGCCCAGAGCAAAGCAGATCGGAACGCCGACAAAGAAGGCAATAAACAGGCAGAGAATAATGGTCATTTGTTGTCTCCCTTCTTGCCGAAGAGCTCCTTGGCTTCATCGATGAGCTGCTCAAGCATATAGTAAAACATCAGGATACCGGAGATAGGAACACCATAGTAATAATAGGTCATGGGAAGCATCAGATAGGGGGACTTCTGGGAAGCGCCGGTCGCGGCAAACTGGAAGCCGTAATAAACGATGAATGCGAAGAACGCAAGAAGTACGATGTTGATCACAAACTCAACCGCCTTGCGCACCTGCGGCTTCATCATACCCAGGACAAAGTCAACGTTCAAATGACCCTTTTCACGCACACAGTATGCCGCGCCGAGGTAGATGATGTAGGTGAAGCAAAGACGGATGACGTCCTGCGACCAGCCCATCGAAGCGTCAAAGAAAATGCGCCCGATGATCACGCTGAACGCGACGACAAACAGCACGATCAATGCCACGCCGATCACGCCGCGCACGAGCATGGTGAGGTATTTATCAATTGTTTTCATTCAGTTTCCTTTCCTGAATCTGCATAAGTCTTTTTCAGGATGGGGGAAAGTGATCCCCCATCCTGAAAATAAGCGGTACTTACTTGGCGGCAGCCTCAGCGGCGGAACGGACCATCTCAGTCAGTTCGGGGGAGACAATGGCCTGAACCTCGGGACGCAGATAGAGCTCAGCGGTGGCTTCCTGGAAGGAGGTGATATCGGGATCCTCACAGACGATGACCCCGGCATCCTTGATCTGCTGGAGCTGAGCGGCCTCATTGGCAGAGACGGCGGCGCGCTGCTGCTTGCCGGCGTAAGCGGCGGCCTCATCAATGGCGGTCTGAATCTCGGCAGGGAGGTTATTGTAATAATCGAGGTTGATCAGGATGCTCTCGGCGCCGTAAGTGTGGCCGTCGAGACACATATACTTCTGGACCTCATAGAACTTGGAGCTGGCGATGGAGGGAATGGGGTTTTCCTGACCGTCGACCATGCCCTGAGAAAGCGCGGTGTAGAGCTCATTGAAGGCAACGGGAGTCGCGGTAGCGCCAAGGCAGTCAGTCAGAGCGAACCAGAGGGGGGCTTCCTGCACGCGGATGCTCTGGCCCTTCATATCGGCCGCGCAGGTGATCTCTCTTTTATTGGTGGTGAAGTGACGGAAGCCAAGCTCGCAGAAAGCGAGGTGCTTAAAGCCCTGCGCCTCAAACAGCGGGGCGAAGTAGGGCTGGAGCGTGTTGTCCAAGACTTCGTAGGCAACTTCCTTGGAGGTCAGCAGATAGGGGATGGAGAGAACCTGCGTTTCGGGAACCCATGCGGGCAGGGTGCCGTCCGTTGTAACAATGGTCATCTCCAGCGTGCCGAGCTTGACACCCTCTGCCATTTCACGCTCGCTGCCAAGCTGAGAGTTGGGATAGATCTCCACGGTCACAGCGCCGTTGGTCAGCTCCTCGACCTTCTCCTTGAAGAAGTTTGCGGCGATGGTAGACTGGTGCTCTTCGTTGCCGGTGGTACCGAGCTTGATCTTATAGGTGGCGGCAGGGGTATTCTGGCCGTCCGGTGCGGGGGTGTCCTTACTGCCGCAGGCGGCGAGGGAGAGGACCATGGCAAGGGCAAGCAGCAGCGTAATCAGCTTTTTCATTTTCATCTTTCCTCCTCAGTAATTACGTGGATGTTGTAGTTCATGCTCAGACTGCGGTTGAGTGTTTCGTCGATCATTTCGCAGCGGAAATTCTCGCCGTACTGGAAGCCGTTCAAAACGGGGACAGTACCGGAGTAGATGACACAATGCGAAACATCTCCGATGCGCTCCCGCAGTTCTTTGAGTAAGTGCTCGACGGGGAGAATGTCGGCGAGAGTACCCTGCTGATAGGGGATCTCCTTGCCGTCCACCGTCTGATAGGAATTGAGCTTGATGGAATCCCAGTGATCCTTGAGATCATCGTACTTCCAAACGTCGTGGCCGATGGGCTTGGGGCAGACCTGCTTGGCCTTGGGAACGCTGGCGCTCTCGAGCTTGCGGTCGGTGTGGTCGCTGCCGAGGCCGATGTAGATCTCATCGCCCTGCGTGATGATGATGTACTCCACCTCGCCGCAAGTGTTGTTGCCGACAAAGTCGATGTCGGGATCCTGCGTGAGCAGCATATTGGACATCTGGAAGATCGTCGGGATTTTCTTGGGTGCGGGAACGCCGAGTTGCTCCTCCAGTTCCTTAATGTGCTCCATGGTCTTGGCGATGTTGCGTCCGGCGTAGCCGATGGCGAGAAGCTGGTTGTAAACAATCGTCTTCTCGGTGGACTTGCCGTCCGCGTGCAGGGTAAATGTGATTTTGCTGTCCAAGATAATATCCTCCTTAATATTTTTTGCTATAGCACTTTTCTGATGAAAGGCAATGCGAAAATCAGACGTGGTAAAGCTCGGGGCGGCGGTCGCGATAAACGTTGATCGAAGCGCGGATGCCCTCAATGACGGAGAAATCAAGGTCGCCGGTGAGAATGACCTCGCTGCCGCCGGCGGCAACGATCGGATTGCCCCAGGGATCGAGAATGTGAGAGGAGCCGCCGTACACGGTCTCACCCGCCTTACCGCAGGAGTTGCAGGCGACGACGAACATCTGGTTTTCGATCGAACGGGCCGCCGTGAGGGTATCCCAATGATACTTGCGCAGCGCGGGCCACTGGGCGGGAACGAAGAGCACGTCCAGACCGGTCAGCGCAAGGGTGCGCACCAGCTCGAGGAAGCGGACGTCGTAGCAGATGATGATGCCGCACTTTTTGCCGTCAAGCTCGAAGGTGGTCACATGGGTGCCGGCCTCGTAATAGTCATGCTCGCCCATCGGGGTGAAGAGATGGGTTTTGTCGTATTCGGCGATGCACGCGCCCTGACGGTCAAAGACGTAGGCGGTGTTGTAAACCTTGTCGTTCTTAACGTTGGAAGCGGAACCGGCCACGATGTTGACGTTCAGCTCACGGGCCAGGGCGGAGCACATGTCCTTGACAGCAGCACCGTCCTTGTCGCTCAGCTCCTTGAGATTCTCCTTAGGGAAGAATCCGGTGTTCCAGGTTTCGGGAAGGACGATCACGTCGGGCTTGGAAGCCGCGGCTTCTCGGATGAGTTCTTCCGCATGCTTGAAGTTGTAAGCCGGGTCGGCAAATTTCATATCCATCTGGATTGCGCTGACTCTCATAATAAGCATCTTCCTCCTTAATATATATACATAATATTCATTTTGGAAAAAGCGGCAGGAGCCGCAGGAGATATGTTATATATAGCATATCGCAGCCGATTTGTAAAGTTTTTCTCCCGTTAAGATTGCATTTTGGCTTTTTCGACAAGAATTGTGGCGACGAATTGGAGACTTTAGCAAAAATGGAACGGGCTCTGTCAGGAGAAAAAACTTCTTGCAAAGAAGGACTATTTGTTATATAGTATTATATTAAAGGAATATATACGGCATAAACGACGGAAGAAATCTACTGTGCAAGCGTAGCGTGGCCGTCGAATGATGAAGATAAAGGGGAAACGCTTTGTGGCCAGCATCGAACCAATCGGACTTTTAAATGGCAGCGCAATCGCGCCTGTCACCATGAAGCAGCAGGCGTATGAGCTGATCAAGGACGCAATTCTATACCGTCGGCTGCAGATTGGCATTACCTATTCTCAGGATGCGTTGTGCAGCGAACTGAATATCAGCCGCACGCCGGTGCGTGAGGCGCTGCTGGAGTTGCAGCAGGAGGGGTACATTGCATTTATGCGCGGCAAGGGGATTCAGGTGATCCCGGTGACGCGGAAGCGCGCACAGGACATTGTCGAGGCGCGCTATTATTTGGAGCTGAGCGGCGCACGACTTGCGGCGCAACGACGCACGGCAGCGCAGATAGAGGCGCTGGAGCAGCTGCTACTTGAGCAGGAGAGCCGCTGCCACGACCGCGCGGTGCGGGCCTCATACCAGCTTGACCGCAAGTTCCATCATGAGATCTTTCTTGCCTCAGGCAACACCTGGATGCAGGAGGAGATCGAGAAGCTGCGCGATCACTTTCTGCGGATCGAGACGCAGTCCGCGTTCGACAGTCCCGAGCAGGCGGAGCATGTCATTTTGGAGCATCGCGGTATTTTGACCGCAATCTGTGCAGGCAATGAAAAGAGGGCAGAGGAAGCGATGCGCTATCATCTTGACTGCACTGCTAAGCGTACGCTAATCCACATTACGGACGGCCTCGCAGACTGAAAAAATAACAACAACCGCACCGTATCACGTTACTGCGATCAGCAAGATGATACGGCGCGGTTGTTGTTCTATCGTGCAGCAGGTCATGGAATGGGCCGCTCATAGAATCACTACAACCATACTGAATACGGTCATTGCAGACATTGCTGTCCGGAACTAGTCTGTATGCTCCCCCCCTCCCTCTTTTGAACAAAAATTTGATTTTGTTCAATTCTGCATCTCAAATAATCGGGAAGCTCACGCGCTTCCCTTTTTATTGAAGATGTGGAGCTGAACGAATCCGATATTACTAGGAATGGATACATCTTTGCAGTTATCTCCTGTCGATGCAATCTATTTTATTCTTTCAGAAAACTGCCTGCCATGAGTCAATCACGGTAGGCAGTTTTGCTATGTGCGGGTTTAGACAAGCATGTCATCCAGCAAGAAGTCGATGACGCCGATATTGAGAATACCGTTGTCATCATACCAACGCTTGCGAATGTCATGACGCACGATAATCTTCGGAAAAGAATCGCCGGTCAGCGCGAAGGGCTTGTTTTCGGTGATTGCCTTTTCCTCGGTCCCCAATGCGTAGGCGGATTGAATGTAGGTCTTCTTACCACCGGAGGTCGCAATGAAGTCGATCTCCCGCGCGACCGGCGTGATCCTTCCTTTGGCATTTTTCTCATTGCCATAGACGATGCCGATGTCAACGGAGCATTCACGGATCATCAGTTCATTGAAAATGATGTTCTCCATGATGTGCGTCATCTCCTGCTGGCGGAAGCCGATGCGGGCATTTCTCAATCCGATATCCTCACAGTAGTATTTGTTGGGATAGTCAAAATAGCTCTTGCCCTTCACATCCCAGCGTTTGCATTCGGTGAAGAGGAAGGAATCCGATAAGTGATCCATATAGGCTTTCACGGTGTTCAGGGCAACGACATTCTCACCGCTGCGCTTCTGCACGGTGTTGATGGTGGTTGCAACCTTCGTCGGATTGGTCAGGGAGCCGATAGACGAACACAGCAGATCAAGAATAGCGGACAGTACATCCTCACGCTTGATCTTCTTCCGCTCTACAATGTCCTTCAGATAGACCTCGGAAAACAGCGATTTCAGATATGCCATCTTTGCAGCGTCTGTGGGACGGGAAAGGATCAGCGGCATACCGCCGTAGAAAGCAAACTCATCAAAAGCGTCCTGCTTATCACCACCGACAGCCGAGTAGTATTCGGCAAAGGAAAGCGGATGCACACGGATCTCATCGCTGCGCCCTCTAAACTCGGTCAATATATCCGAGGACAGCATTTTGGAGTTGCTGCCGGTCACATAAATGTCCAAGTTGGACAAGGCATTCAAATCGTTAAGCGCGTCGTAGAAGGTGATCTTCTTTCCGTCCGGATTGTAGGGATTCGGAACTTCATCCGACATCTGGATCTCGTCTACAAAGAGATAATACTGGTCTGCGCTGTGTTCTACGATCTCACGGACATGAGCCGCAAGCTCCAACGGATTGCGATAGCGAATATCATGGGTCAAGTCCAACTCAAAGGACAGAATATGATCTTCGGCAACACCCTCACTGAGAAGGTAGCTCTTGAACAGATTGCGAAGCAGATAGGACTTGCCGCATCTGCGAATACCGGTAATCACCTTTACCTGACCATCCCACATAAAGGAGATGATTTTTTTCAAATAGCGATCTCGTTTGATTCCCATAGCTCTACCCCTTCCGTTGAAGATTTACCTGATATTATCATGTTACATTTCAATGAATACTATACATAAACAGAGCGGATTAATCAACCCATTCATTGAAAAATTTATTGTAAATTCAGAAATCTTATCAACGAAAAAGCGATCGGCCATTGTGGAGCAAGGGCGTATTACGGGTGGTCTGAGTTCGATTAGCTGTTGCTGTCAATCTGGATAATGCCATTTAGAGATGCCGTGCAGTTTTTGAAAACAGAGTTGGTAACTACCCGCTTGCAATTTGCAGCATCTCCCGAAGCAGCGCGCGCATCATCAGCGTCGCCGCCTGCACACGGGTGGTCGTGTCCTCACCGATGCTCACATCATAGCTCGGAATGGTTAATTCCGCCTGGCGCTAATACCAATAAAACACAAAAGCGGATAAAATCTTATTGCTCGGATCGGACGCAAACGAGATCACGGCGTATACCTATCTGCACTTCACCACGGTATGTGTCCTTATCGGCAGGCACTCCACAGCGAGAGCATATCAAACATCTGCTAATGATGGTTTTTTCTTTCCTTATCGAACTTCGGCCCAAAATACGTCCGGCAGAATTCAATAAAGGTTCTCACCGGCGGCCGCTGCGCCGTCTCCGCCAGATAGATCAGATAATCGTTTCGCGCGATCGGCTCACCGCGGTTATCCTTCAGAATGCAGCGGTAAAGACCGGACTCATTCTGATAAACCCGGTGATCCATCAGAATGCTATAGCCCAGGCCATGCGTGACCATCTCCACGCAGGTCTGAATGCTCGGCACATTCATGCCGATGCGGGGTGGAATATCAAAATTATTCTGCCACCAGTTTGTGATCATATTTTTCGTGTTTGCGCTCATGCGGGAGTCAATGCGCGGAAGAAACGGAAGATCCGCCAGCTCCACCGGCTTGGAATAGATCATGGTCATATACTCCTGCCGGATAAAATCCTGCTCAAAAACCCACGGCTGGTCGCCGCAGACAAACGCAAGATCAGCCTGCCCGTTATGCACGCGCTGCGCGGCTTCCCCGCTGCCGATCGCGTGCAGGATCAGATGAATATCGGGATGCAGCTCTCCGAACCTCCGAAAAAGCTCGGGCAGGATCTCGTGCGACAGCGAACCGGCCGAGGCAATGGTGATCGTCGTTTCCTTCCGCTCATGAAGGCCGAGCAGCGCCCGCCGCAGCTCCTTGTATTCCTCCAGGCTGCGCATGGCATACTGGACAATATACTCCCCCTCCGGCGTGAACTGAACCCCCTTTACATTCCGGTAAACGATCACAGTGTCCAGTTCGTGCTCGATCTGCTGAAGCCGCTTGGTCAATGCAGGCTGCGACACAAAAAGAGCCTGTGCGGCCTGCGTGAGGTTTTTGCTGTGATAGAGCGTGATGAGAAACTCATAGTCCCCTAATTTCTGCATAAATTCTCCTCCGTCTTTCAAAAAAACAGTATAATTGTGAAAATTTTATCAAAACCGCTTCTATTATTATATCAAATGCACAAAAAAATAGCATCAAGTTCGGCGAAATGCATCAAATTCGGAATGGTAACGATAACTTTTAGTTATATAATATCTAAAGTGTTTGTATTTTACAAGGCCTATTTTTCATCGTAAAATAGCATTACATTAAGTCCACCGCTTGATGTAATCAAACAAATCGAAAGGAAGAATTGTTATGAAACGCACATCTCGATTCCTTGCTCTGCTTCTCAGCGCCGTCATGCTGCTTGCCCTTGCCGGCTGCGGCGGCAAGGATACCACTCCCGCCCCCCAGCCCTCTGACGGGGATGCGGCCGGCGAAGCTGTTGTCTACCCGGCCGACCTGCTCAACTACTATGTTGCCGCGTCTGCCGGCGGTGGTCTCGATATTGTCTCCCGTGCCTTCACCAATCAGTGGGAGGATGCGCTCGGCACCACCTTCGAGTATATCTACGAGGATACCGGCAACACCTACCTCATGGCGCTCAACGATCTCGGCGGTCTTGATGAAGACGAGTTCGGCGTAATCTGTGGCCTGCCCGAGGCGATGCTCGGTATGTTTGCGTTCCAGGATTCTCCCTACACCGCGGATGACATCGCCTGGATCGGCAACGTCTACACCGACGCGAACTGCCTGATGGTCCGCATCGACGATGACCGCTTCAACTCCGCGCAGGATCTGATCGACTATGCGCGCACCGCGTCCAGCCCCATCGCCATCTCCACGCCGCAGGCTCTTACGCCCGCCAACATCACCGCGCAGATCTTCGTTGAGGCCTCCGGCATCAACGCCAATGTCGTCACCTACAGCGGCGGCTCCGGCGCCCGCAACGACCTCATCGGCGGTCACGTCGACGTCTCCGTCGGCGGTATCTCCACTGCGGTCGGCCTGGCCGATCAGGTGAAGATCATCGGCATCTTCGGCGAAAACAACCCCGTCACGGACATCTGGCCCGACGCGCAGGTCGTTTCCGACTTTGCCACCGACTTCGAAATGCCCGACCTGACCTGCCACTGCTCCATCTGGACCACGAAGGCTATGGCCGAGAGAAACCCCGAGGTCTACCAGATGCTGGTCGATACCTATGCGCAGGCGATCCAGTCCGACGACGCTGCGACGAACCTGAAGAACGCCAACCAGGATCGCTTCATCGATTACTTCGGCCCCGATGAAACGGCCGCCAACGCCACCGGCTTTATGAAGACGCTCGAGGACTACGCCTATCTGCTCGATCCGGCAAACGGCTGAGCACTCGCTTACCTTGTGAAAGGAGAATCCCATGAAAAAGAAACTGCCATGGGGTGAGGTCAGCTTTTTAACCGTCATCGTGCTCTGCATTGCCTACTACTTCTTCTCTGTGAAAGGCTATGGCCTCAAGGCCGTTCTTTGGCCATATATTCTGATGGCAGGTGCACTTCTGTGTGTTCTTTTTATTGCGGTCGAACTGGTCTGGAACGCCTCCGCGGAAGCGAAGGCGGACCAGACGGCCGCGGAAAAGAAAACCCTCGGCGACTGGTTCAAGGCGAATTCCCCCATCTTTGTCATCATCGCTTCCCTGCTGTGCTACGCGCTGCTGCTCAAAATGCTTGGCCTGCACCTGTGCAACTTCCTGCTGAGCTTCTTCCTTGTCTATTACCTGAGCAAGGGAAAGTGGAAAACGGCACTGATCACCGCCGTCTGCATCACATTGGCATTCTATCTGATCTTTGACCTGTCGCTTGGGCTTCGCCTGCCGAAGGGCAAGCTGTTCAAGCTGCTGAAATCACTCTGAGGAGGCGCGTGAAATGGAAAACTTACTGCTTGGCCTTCAGGAGCTTGCCGACCCTCAGGTGCTTCTCTTTATTTTGATCGGCGGTGTTGTCGGATTGCTGGCGGGCGCCATTCCCGGCCTGAACGACACCAACATTCTCACCCTCTTTTTGTCCTTTGTCGTCTTTCTGGACCCGTTTCCTGCTGTCATTCTGATGACAGCGGTATTCATTGCCTGCCAGACGGCGGGCTCCATTCCCGCGATTCTCATCAATATCCCCGGCACGCCCTCCACCGCGGCTTCCACGCTTGAGGGCTATCAGCTGACCAAACGCGGCCTTGCCGGTCAGGCGCTCGGCTGTTCGTTCGGCTCGTCGCTGATGGGTACGGTCCTCGGCGGTCTGATGGGTCTGATCTTCGCGCCGGTCCTCGGTCATTACGCGCTCAGCTTCGGCCCGCCCGAAATGTTCATGCTGGCCCTGTTCGGTATGACCGCCGTCGCCTCTCTGACCGGCAGCTCCGTCTCCCGCGGCCTGCTGGCCGCGATCCTCGGCCTTCTGGTCGGCACGGTCGGTCTGGACTACTTCCTCGGCGTCACGCGCTGCACCTTCGGCGTGGCAGAGCTTTACGGCGGCGTGCCGCAGATCCCGCTGCTGCTTGGTCTGTTCGGCGTCAGCGAGCTGTACTCCCTGATCTTCAAGAAATCCATCGGCGCCGGCACAGCGACGGACGCCCCCGACGTGAAGAGCCAGTTTGAGGGCTTCCGCGCGGCGTTCCGCTATAAGAAGGCCATGCTGATCTCGGCGGTCATCGGCTTCATCATCGGCGTGATCCCCGGAACGGGTGCCACCATCGCCTCCTTCACGAGCTATGGCATGGCGCGCTCCGTGTCCAAGGAGCCCGATAAGTTCGGCACCGGCCACTATGAGGGCCTTGTCGCGACCGACACCGCGAACAACGCCAGCGTCCCCGGCTCCATCGTCCCGGCTCTGACGCTCGGCATTCCCGGCAGCGGCACGACCGTCCTCTTCATCAGCGCCTTCCTCATGCACGGTATGCAGCCCGGCCCGTCGTTCTTCAGCAATTACCTGCCGGAATCCAACGCGATTTTTATCACCGTCATTCTCGTCGGCGTTCTTGCGAGCGTTGTCGGCATCTTCATGGCAAAATACATGGTCAAGATCGTGTCTCTGCCGACCTATATTCTCGGCCCGATCATCGCCATCTTCTGCCTGCTGGGCGCCTACATCTGTCGAAACAAGGTCAATGACCTGTTCATTATGATGGTCTTCTCCATTCTGGCCATCTTCCTGAAGAAGTACAATTACTCTCTTCCGGCCTTCCTGCTCGGCGTGATCCTCGGCCCCATCATCGAGCCGAACTTCTTCCGCGCGCTGGCCATCTCCAACAATGACTACTCCATCTTTTTCACCCGCCCCATCTGTATCGTCCTGTGGCTTATGTGCGCTGCGACGCTGCTGATGCCCAAGCTCATCGGCCGCCGCACGGCAAAGAAAGGAGTCGAAAGCAAATGAATATCACCTATGATACGATCCGCGGAAGCAGGATCGTGACCGCCAAGGATCAGGGAGCGCTGATCCTGCGTACCGGAACCGTGTACGACGGGATTGGGCGGGAGGCCTCCCACGACCTCGATCTGCTGCTCGACGGCGGAAAGATCGTGCAGGTCGCGCCGCGCGGCAGCTTTGACGGCAAGGGTCTCCCCGTGTGGGACTGCTCCGACAAGTTCGTGATGCCCGGCCTGATCGAGGCGCACCTTCATATGTCCGGCATGCACACGCAGGAGCCCTACCGCCGCTATTTTGAAAACAACGACGTCCGCCTGATCCGCGCGCTGGGCCACGCCGAGGAGCTGCTCGCGCACGGCTATACGACCGTACGCGAGCTGGGCGCCAAGGGCCGCGGCATCGGGATCCGCGAGGGCATCGGCAAGGGCTTGTGCCACGGTCCGCGTATCCTGACGTCCATCGAGTTTCTCTCCCCGACCGGCGGACACGGCGACTGGCCGATCCTGCCCTATGATTTCGTGAAGGAGACCTCCATGCGCAGCGTCCTCGTGGACGGCCCGGACCAATGCGTGTATGCGGTCCGCCGCCTGCTGCGCGAGGGGGCCGACCTGGTGAAGATCGTCACCGCGACCGGAAACATGGGCCAGCCCTATGACAACATGAAGTTCCGCGCCTGCTTCAATCTCAAGGAGATCCGCGCCATGAGCGACGAAGCGCACGAGCAGGGCAAAAAGATCGCGGCGCACGTCGTCGGCGACGTCGGCCTTCGCAACGCGCTCGACGGCGGCATCGACACCATTGAGCACTGCCTGTTCAACTTTGAGAAGAACCCCGAGCTGCTGGAAAAGATGCTGGAAAAGAAGGTCACGCTGGTCCCGACGCTCTCCATCATCAAATGGTTCGGCGAGTACGAGGAAAAGAACGGCAATCAGGCGGCCGCCGACCGCTTCTACCACAATGTGGAAAAGCACGGTGAATTTGTAAAGGCGGCCTGGGAGGCCGGCGTGCCCATCGCCTGCGGTACGGACGAAAACGGAATGCACGGCACCGGCCGCTGCCCGGAGGAATACGTCTCCCTCGCCAAGGCGGGCCTGCCGAACTATGCGATCCTGCAGGGCGCGAACAGCGTCGCCGCGAAAACGCTGGACCTTCAGGACAAGACCGGCTCGCTCGAGGCGGGCAAATCCGCGGACATTCTCGTCCTGAACAAGAACCCGCTGGAGGACATCTCGATCCTGCGCAGCAAGGAAAACATTGCCTACGTCGTGCAGGGCGTGTAAGGAAAGGAAGCGTTTTATGAGCCTGATCGAAAAAAATCCCATGCTGGAAAAAATGAAGCGCGGCGAGCCGGTGCTCGGCTGTCAGGTACGCAGCCGTTCCCCGCTCATCGCGGAAATGCTGGGCTACTGCGGGCTGGACTATGTGTTCATCGAGGGCGAGCACTTCGTACATAACATCGAAACCGTCGAAAACCAGATCCGCGCCATTCAGGTCGCAGGCGCGGTACCGATCGTCCGTATCCCGAGCCATGAGGACGGACTGATCCTGCAGGTCATTGAGGCCGGCGTGATGGGCGTCATCTTCCCCCACATCGACACGAGGGAACAGGCGCTCCACGCGATCCGCGAGGTGAAGTACCCGCCGGTCGGAAACCGCGGCTTCGGCGACTCCGCCCGAGCCTCCAAGTTCGGCTTCCTGCCGACCGAGCAGTTTCTCGACTACGTCAACGAGAATGTAATGGTCATCGGCATGATCGAAAGCCGGGAGGGCATCCGCAATCTGGACGAGATTCTCTCCACCGGCATTGACGTGCTGCGCATCGGCGCGAAGGACCTGTCTCTGGATATGGGCTATGGCGGCGTCGTCACGCCCGAGGTGAAGGAGACGGTCAAGGAGGTCTGCCGCCGCATCCGCGATTCCAAGGTCATTCTCGGCGACGCGGGCCTTGGCGGCCTGACCTCGCAGGAGGATTTTGATGAGCTTTGCGCGCTCGGCTGCCGTATGTTCACGGTGGGCTCCGACATGGCCTGCGTCAAGCAGGCGGTGGTCGGCAAGCGCAAGAGCTTTGACGCATTCAAGCAAACCCACTTCGCTGAGAAGTGAACGAAGATTTAGGAGGTCATCCCTTGTCCTATCGCATTTTAGTTACAGAGGCCATGTCCGAGGACGGACCGGACTGGCTGCGTGCCAACGGCTATGAGGTCAAATACGGCCGCGGTACCGACGAAAAAACACTCATTGAAGATTTACAGGACTGCGACGGCGTGATCCCCCGCCTCGCCGTGATGAGCGACGCAGTGATCTCCGCGTGCCCGCGGCTCAAGGTCATCGCACGCCACGGCTCCGGCGTCGATACAGTCGACCTGGAGAGCTGCCGTCGTCACGGCGTCCGCGTGGTCAATACCCGCGGCAGCAACAGCGTGGCGGTCGCTGAGCACGCGATGCTGCTGGTGCTCGCCTGCGCCAAGACGCTCAACGTCCTGCAGGACCGCTACCGCGCAGGTCAGTTCAAGGAGGCACGCAAGCTCGCCGCCGGTGTGGAGATCTCGGGAAAGACGCTCGGCGTTTTCGGCTTCGGTCAAATCGGGCGCCGCGTCGCTGCGATGGCGCACGACGGCTTTGGTATGAAGATTCTGGCATTCGATCCCTTCTGCAAGCCTGAAAGCGTACCCGACTATGTCGCTTTGGTGTCTGACCGCGACGAGATCTTTGACAACGCCGATTTTATCACCCTGCACATGGCGGCCACGGCGGAAAACAAGCACGGCATCGGCGCGCGTGAATTCGCGCGCATGAAAAAGACCGCCTGCCTGATCAACACCGCCCGCGGCAGTCTGGTCGATGAGGCAGCGCTGATCGAGGCGCTGCGCGCCGGAGAGATCGCCGGCGCGGGTCTCGACGCCACGGAGCCGGAGCCGGCTGACGCGGCAAGTCCCCTCTTCCGCATGGAAAACGTCATTATGACGCCGCACTGCGGCGGCAGCACCAAGGAATCCAAAAGCCGCTCCTCCCTCGGCGCGGCAAAGGGCTGCGACGAGGTGCTCACCGGCAAGCCGATCACGAGCCCCGTGCTCTGATCCCATATTGAATACTTATCTTTCTCCTACAGGAAGCGGCGGCACATCGACCGATGTGCCGCCGCTTCCTGTTCTGCTTCCTTCGGCAATGCGTTGTGCTTCCATCGTTGCTTTTCCTCCCAAAATAGCGTATACTATGGGAAAGACTGCTTTTGAACGGCTGTTGCTGCCGCAAGGCATTTTCCTTGACAGATAGCCGCCCTTTGCAAGGAAAAAATCCTTTACAGACGCAGGAGGCCACGGGCATGGAATGGTTCAGGCTGGACGAAAACACAGTCACCGAGCTGGAAAAGCTGCTTGCCGCGGAGCCGTGCAGCGGCGCGGGCGTGATCCTGCGCCTTGCGTGGCGCGCCGGATTGATGCGCGATGAGATCTATGCTCTGCAATGGAAGCAGGTGGACTTCGAGCGCGCGCTGCTCCGTCTCCCCGACCGCGATGTGCCGATGGACGAGGACCTTACGCGCTGTCTGCGGCAATGGCAGACCCTTTGCGGGCAATACAGTCCCTATGTCATCGTTAGTGAGCATATGCGGACGCATATGCTGCCGGAGTCGATCTCGCGGCTGGCGCGCAGCGCGCTCGACCGCGCGGGGCTGACAGGCGTGCGGCTCGCAGACCTGCATTACAATTATATTCTCCGCCAGTCCGCACAGCAGGGCTGGCAGGAGGCGCTGCGTACCTCTGGACTCTCCATCTCCACCTACCGCAGCCGACCGCGCTACAAAAACGCGCGCAGCAGCGCCAAGGCGAAAAAGGCGTCCTCCCCTGCCCTGCCGCACCGCGAAAAAAGCGAACGGGAACGGCTGCAAGCCGTTTTGAAGGAAAACCGCCTCTCCCCTGCCGGACTTGCCCTTTGGCTGTACTGCGATACCGGCTTACAATATACGGAGATCGCCTTGCTGACATGGGAGCAGGTCGATCTTGAACACCATTTGCTTCACCTCGCCGACCGTGACGAGCCTCTTTCGGCAGAGCTGGTCTCCTTGCTGTGCGAGGTTCTCGAAACGCGCGGGCCGGTCAGCGAGACGCATGTGCTTCTTTCCCCCCATGCACGCAAGCCGATCCCCCGCGCGCGGCTTTCCAACCTGACGAAGGAGCTGTTGGCGAAGAACGGGCTGGACCCCGCTCTTCCGGCGCGGCTCCGTTCGGACGGGGCGCGCGAGAGCCGCAGGCGCAGGCTCCTTGCGTATGCCGCACGGCACGGCGGCATTTCGCTCAAAGCCGCCATGGAGCTGCTCGGCCTTTCCGAGAGCGCCGCGCGGGAGCTGCTCACGCAGCTCACCGCCGAGGGGCAGCTGACGCGCGACCATCCCGTCTACCGTCCCGTCGGCGCGGAAACGACCGCGGCGCAGAGGGCGTCGCGGATACGGGCCGCCCTCGCAGAACACGGCCCCTGCAGCGCCCGCGAGCTGTCGGAGCGGCTCGGCATGGCGCCGCGCATGATCCAGCGCGCGCTGGAGCCGATGCTCGCGCGCGGCGAGATCGCAAAGGAGGCGGATATGTCCCGCCCCGGCCATCCCCTGAGCTATACGCTTATCCACTCTTGAGCATCGACTATCGGGCCGTCTTCGGGCGGTCCGAAATTTTTTCATTTGGGTGCATCGACTTTCTTTTGCCGCATAGAAGCTCTTTCGGTGCAGCGAAGTCTGCCGGTCTCCCGACTGACAGCTGCTTTACAGGCGCGGTCGCCCGCAGCCTTTCCCTACCTGTGTTGTACAGAAGAAAACATGGCTGGAACCTCGTGGGGAACGATTGCAATCATGGTTCCCATCATCGCGCCCCTTGCCCTCTCCGTCAGCGGCGGTGAGCTAAGCACGGTAGTCTATGCCGCCGTTGCAACGATCCTCGGCGGCGCAACCTTTGGCGACCATTGCTCCCCCATTTCGGACACCACCATTCTCTCCTCCTTGGCCGCAGGATCGGACCACATTGCACATGTAAAAACCCAGCTTCCCTATGCTTTGACCTGTGCCGCAATCGGCTGCATCGGGTATCTGATCATTGGCCTCACGTTGTAATCCCTCTGTTTTTCATTTCATACCGTACCAACTCCTCTTTCTCGGCAAAGGCGCTCGGAGAGCCTCCCCCTCTCTCCGGGCGCTTTTGCTTCTCTGCGTCCCCTCCATTTCAATGGCATACGTATTTGTGTCGTCCCATACCATAAGGAAGTCCGGAGCCGTAACAGCTCCGGACTTCCCTCTTTATATTATATAGATATCCTCGTGCGCCCCTACGCCTTCGCGTAGATCCGGTAGAGGAACGTGACGATCTGCGCGCGGGTGCAGTCGTTGTTCGGGCCGAACAGGCCGCCGATGCCCTCGGTCACGCCGTTGTCCGCCGCCCACTTCACCGCGGGCGCGTAATAGGCATTCTTCGGCTTGACCGCCGCGGCCCTCCTGCCGATGGTAAAGGCATAGGTCGCACTGCCGGTGTAGTCCTCGTTGCTGTCCGCCACGCGGTAGGTCACCTGATTGTCCTCCGTATACGGAGGACACAAGGGGCATGCCCCTTGTCGGGCGGGCGGAGCGCCTCCGCGCCCCGGCCCGCCGGTCTATCGTACCGATATGATACACGGCGCGCGGAAAAAGGGAAAGCCCCTTTTTCCCGCGTGTGCTCGCGGCGCGTCCTATTGGATCGTCATGCCTGTATTGATCCAGTTGCCGGGAGTATTCAGGTCACCGTCGCTGTCGCCGCTGAAGTTGCACCAGACGTAATAGGTCCGGTTCAGGTCAAGGGACACGTTCTTCGTGCAGGTGATGCAGTCCTTCTCCAAGCCGTCCTGCCAATCATCGGCGCCGAAGAGTGCATAGGCCTCCCCCTCGGCGGCCGTGGCGCCGGGGGTGCTGCGTTCACTATTCGTGCGATAGTCAATCGGGGTATATACGACCGCACCGGAGAACTTTCTGTATGCGTACTCGATCTGCACGGTCACATTCCTGCCGCTGGACGCGCTTTGCGTCATGACCGTTACCGCAGGATTGCAGCACCACACATCGGCGGTGTACTCCAGAGCCTCATCCGGCGCGTACCAGCCGCTGCTCTCGTCCACCGTCAGCGCGCCCTGCGGAATGGTGATCTTGATTTGGCCGACACTGTGCACGAGGTTCATCAACCCTCCGCCAGAGTCGACCGGAGCCAGCTTCATCCCCATCGCGCCGCAGGTGGCGGTGACAGGCAGGAACAGTCCGTAGTCGTTTGCCGTCCAGCTCCCATTCGCCGTCATGGAGGCGTTGCTGATCGAGACCCCTTCATTTTGGATTCCCTGGACCGCTACCAGGCTAGTATCTGCGCCGGTGATATACACGCCCCCCGTCAGAGGCACGCGGACGGAAATGTCGTTGTTTTTGGAGGAGGTTATCCGCGGCGCGACCACCGGAGCCGAAGTGTCCACCCGGATCGGCGCGCCGATGATGGCGGCGTATTCGCCGTTTTCGCCCAGCGTGCCGATCACATTTCCGTAAAAGTCCTTGACCGTCGCAACAAACCGGACCTCTGTCGGCTCATCCGGCTGCCTCATGACCGTTACGCCGTAGCCGTGCATATAGGTGTTATGGTCATAGCCCCCGTCGGGCGCAAGCGCAAGGTACTGCGCGCCGTCGCCGCGGAACGACCAGTCAATGCTCACCGTCACGTCGCTGTCCGGCACGGTCCAACTGCTCCCGTAGAGCGAATAGGTGTAGCCGTTCCGCAGCGGCTGCATTTCGGCGGAATAGGCAAACTCGCTGCTGTACTGCGGGTTGACGGCGCCTCCGTTCTTCACGGCCTCCAGGATCATCGCGTTCGTATAGAGCGTACCCACGTTCGGCACGATCGCAGCAAACGCGTCGCTTGCCTCCTGCAGCTCCTGCGCCGTCTGGTCGCATTCCGTCTGAGAGGTGAAGCTGCCGCTGTTCTGCTTGCTCTGCGCGGCGTCGTAAGCGTCCTTCAGCGCGGCGGTCTGGGAGCGTTCGATAAATTTCACGCCCTTCGTTACGCTGTCCGCCGTCACGCCGTTTGCCGCAACAAAAATCTTTTCGCTGTCCGCAAGGGCCACGGACTCGTCCTCCGTCAGCGTATCCAGCTGCGTCTTGGCCGCCGCCAACGCGCCGTTCAGCGCCGCCGTGTCCAGCGCCTTTACCTCCAAATGGCAGCGCACGGGCGATGTGCCGCCGGCGTATGCATACCCCGCCGGAAGCGCCGCGTTCCCCGTGAAGGACACCGTCTGATTCTCGCCCGGAGTCGGAGCATAGGGCAGCTTCGTAAATTCCAAGTCATCCGGCCTAACGACCACCTCGATGTAGGAATCGTCCTCGCACCGGAGCAGAACGTCCGCGGGCAGGCGCTGCCTTGCCGCCTCCAGCACCAGAGTCTCCGCCCTCATGTAGCCGATGGAGGTGAGGGCAAGGGGGACGAAATCGACGACCGCCTTTGTTTTGGGCGTCGCGCCGTCCGCCACCACGGTCACGGTGGTCTTGATGTCCGCGTTCATTTCGCCGTTATAATATTGAAAGGGGGGCATGCTCACCATTCCCATGAAGGTGTTCACGCCGGGGCTGGTCCATTCGCCGTCCAGCGTCCAGCGCACGTCTGCCCGCTCCGTATGGCCGTTTTTGATCTTCACCGTGACCTGCGCGGGCAGCTGCACGTCGCTCTCCTGCGCGCCGTAGGGCAGCTCCAGTCCGGCCACCTCCAAAATGCCGACGACGACATTCTCCGGATTGGCCGTGACCGTCAGCGAAGCCGTCACGGTCAGCGTGCCGTCGTAGGTATAGCCGTCGGGGATGGTCACCGTGCCGGTCGCGGTGTAGACGGTGTCCATGCGGGGGTCCTCGCTGTACGCCTTATCCAGCGCCCAGCGCACTGCCGCCTCGACCGTACCCGCCGCGCCGTTCTCCGTCACATTCAGCGTGACGGAGGCGGGGAAGCGGCGCATCGCGTCCGCCTCGCTCGTGCCGTGGTCCACCGTCACGTCCGGGACCGCCGCCGCGCCGGTGACGATCCGGACGGGCGCGCTGCTCCCGCCGGACGAGCCGCCGGAGCTGCTGCCGCCGGACGTGGTCGGCGCTTTCGCGCCGCCCTCGGTCCCGGTCTTTTCCACGGTCAACGAGCCGCTGACGGTCACACCGCTCACCGACACGACCAGCGAGACCACCAGACCAGAGCCGGTCAGCGCCACTCTGGCGTCAATGCTCAGCTCGCCGACCGTCACGCCGCGCTTGATGTCGAGCTGTGCGCCCTCCGCGTCCTTGCCGATTCGGAGCGTCTCCACGTCCGCATTCAGTGCCACGTTGGCGCGGCTGAGAAGCTCCACGAGCTTCGCGGGGACTTCGATCTGGATTTTCTGATTTGAGGTCTTTTCCAGGTCGATCACGAGCGTGCCGAGCGCGCCCTTAAACGTGCTGTCCTGCGTGATGCGGCACGGCAGACCGATCTCCACGCGGTCCAGCGCCGTGTTGCCTATCAGACGGAGATGTACATTCACCTTTTGCAGCCGGACCGTGCCGCCAACGCGAACGCCGTCGAAATAAACGGAGTTCGCGCCGCCGCCCTTGACGATCACGCTGCCGAGGACAGTCACGTTTTTCAGCGTGACGTTTCCCTCGCCCACGCTCTCCGCGATGACGAGGTCGCCGAGAACCGTCTCATTTTCCAGCGTCGTTCCGGCCTTTTCAATGACCGTTTCTTTCGCGCTCTTGCGCACGCGGTCGAGCGTGACCACCGCCTCCGCACGGGTGATGGAGCCGAGCGCGCCGAACGCGCCGTCGGGATAGCCGGTCATGTAACCGGCCTCCGCGGCTGCGCCCACGCTGCCCCTTGCCCACGCAGGGATGGACGCAGCGTCCGCGAAGGCGTCCGCGCGTTCCTCCTTCGCGGCAAGCCCCGCCGCGCGGGCGAGCATCGCCGCCGCCTCGGCGCGGGTGACCGGCTGATTCGGGCGGAACAGCCCGCCGCTGCCCTGCGCGTAGCCCGCCGCCACCGCGCGGGCAACCTCGGCATGGAACCAGTCGCGCTCCGTCACGTCGGAAAAGGAAATTTCGCTCTCCGCCGTGAAGCCCAGCGTGCGGTTCACCAGCTTGATAAACTCCGCGCGGGTCACGGTGCCGTTCGGCTGAAAGCTGCCGTCGCCATAGCCGTCGATCAGGCCCTCGTCCTGCCATTCGTCGAGCGTTTTTTCCGCCCAATGCCCGGCGGTGTCGCGGAATGCGGCGGCTGCGGGGACCGCGGACAGCAGCATCGCCGCCAGCATCGCCAACGGCAACAGCCTTTGAAGCAGTGTGTGTTTCTTCATGCTCTCTCTCCTTATATATTATAATGTATCCCGTTGGGACCGCTGCGAATGGGTATGGTTCCTCCGCATGGAGAAACCGATGAGATATCCCATCGGAGCATAGATAAGGTTATTATAACGGCCTTTTCCCGAAATGTAAATCATTCCAAAGTATGATATTGCCTTCACACCCGGCGTAATCGCGCGCCGATGTCTACCCGATGTCTACCCGCCGAAACGCCCGTGGCACAAGGGCTTGCGGGTTTTTTGCCCCTCTGCGCCGTCCACCCGGAGGGGCTACCCCCTTTCGAATGTCAAAAGGCCGCGAAACGCCTGCTGCGCGGGCGCTTTGCGGCTTTTTCCTGTCCCGGATGCTGGGGATATGGTATCGCCATGCCGGAGGAGCTTCGGCCCGCTTTCGGCGTTGTGAACAAATGCGGAGTTCGTCCTCCCCTTTGGAAGCGGCGCGGGAGACGGCGGAAAGGGCCGCCGGCGCGGCGAAGAAGTAGACCCAAAGAGCGGAAATTTCAGAAAGGAGAGTAACCTATATGAAAAAGTTACTCGCTCTGGTGCTGGCGCTGGTCATGTCCATGTCCCTCGTCACCATCAGCAACGCGGCTTTCAAGGATGCCGACAAGATCGACTATACTGAAGCCGTGGACGTCATGAACGCCGTTGGCGTTCTCATTGGCGATGAAAATGGCAACTTCAACCCCAAGGAGAACCTGACCCGTGCGCAGGCTGCCAAGATCATCAGCTACCTGCTGCTCGGCAACAAGACCGCTGAGGGTCTTGCCGGTTCCGGCAAGTTCACCGACGTGGCCAAGACCAGCTGGGCTGCCGGTTTTGTTGATTACTGCGCCGCCGTCGGCGTTGTCAACGGCATGGGCAACGGCAAGTTCGATCCCAACGGCTCTCTGACCACCCTGCAGTTCGCCAAGATGCTGCTCGTTGCGCTCGGCTATGACGCCAAGATCGAGGGCTTCGTCGGCACCGACTGGTCCATCAACGTCTCCGCCAAGGCCAACTAGGTTGGTCTGCTGAACGGCCTGGATGTCGGCGCGAACGCCACCCTCACCCGTGAGCAGGCTGCCAAGATGTGCCTGAACACCCTCAAGGCTCCCCTGGTCGAGTATGACACCAAGGGCACCACTGTCACCGTCGGCGGCGACGCCAGCGTGACCGTCGGCGCTTCCAAGGCCGAGTTCAAGACCAGCACCAACAAGAAGGCTCAGACCATCTCCAACGCCGTCATCAACGGCACCACCGCTTACACCGTTGAGTTCGCCGAGGAGTATTACTCCGACCTCAAGCTCAACGCCAACACCACCGACGACTTCGGCCGTCCCTGCGTGGAGTGGTTCTGGAAGGCTGACAGCATCGGCGTGTATTCCAACTCCGACGATCTGGTCGCCACCTACACCAAGAAGGTCACCGCCACCGACATCTATGAGGCTGTCGGCAAGAGCGTTTCCAACGCTGTGAAGAGCGGCGATGCCAAGTGCTGGATCACTCTCGACGGTAAGTATATTGAAGCGGAGCTCAATAAGGTGTTCTCCAAGGACGACACCTATACGGTCAACGGCACCGGCAACGGTGACTACACCGAGGTCTATGTCGACGGCGACAACAACGTCACCATCGTGACCATCCGCACCTATCTGTTCCAGGCTGCAAGCGACTACAACACCAAGAAGGATTCCATCACCCTGACTGCTGCCGGCGACACCAAGATCGCGCTCGACAACATCGTCATCGACGGTGAGGACTTCGACATCAAGAACTTCAAGGCTGACGACTATATCCTCGTCACCGCTTCCACCAACAACGGCGTGAAGTACACCGTTCAGTCCATTGATGCGGCTGAGGTCGTTTCCGGCGAGGTCACCGGCTACAAGCTGAACGACAACGCCACCATCGGCGGCACTGAGTACAAGTATTCCGCCACCACGCTGAAGTCCGGCGATACCGGTGCCAGCGCCAACCCGGTCAAGAGCACCACCTACACCGTCGGTCAGAACGCCCGCGTCGTCCTCGATAAGTACGGCTACATCATCGCCGTTGACGAGGCCGTGGTCGCTTCCAACTACGTCTACGTCTCCGAGTTTGCTCAGCCCTCCGGCCTGAGCAAGGGCAAGGTCGTTGCTTCCGCTTACTTCACCGACGGCACCACCGCCGACATCACCGTGAAGGAAGCCTACGTCGGCGGCGCCATGACCAGCAACACTGCTACCATCAAGGGCACGACCGGCACCGAGAACGCTGGTTGGTACACTTACAGCAAGAACAGCGCCAACGAGTACAGCCTGTATAATGTCGAGGCGAAGTACACCGAGAAGAACTCGAAGGTCTATAATTCTTCCGACTACTCCACTGCGGCTAACGCTGACAACCGCGTCATGTTCAACAACAAGGTCAAGTTCATGAAGGGCCTTGGTATCCTTGCGAATGACAGCACCATCGTCATTGTTGACGACGGCGACAGCGTGAGCGTGTTCACCGGCGTGAAGAACCTGCCCGACATCGAGCTGCTGGCATCCACCGCGACGGTGAAGGCGACCTACCTCGCCAAGGGCGCTTCTGACTACGCCTCCTATGTCTTCGTTTCCACGACCGGCCGCGTTTCCGTCTCCGGCAACGAGGACAGCACGATGGTCTACTACATCAAGTACGACGGCCAGTATAAGACCACCGACAACAAGGTCTACTTCACCTACAAGGTCCTCGACGAGAACGGCCAGTCCCAGATCGTCAAGTTCGATGCTCAGAGCAATGGCTCCGGCGATATCTACAAGGTGTACAACAAGACCCGCGTGAACGGCGACGATGAGATCACCAGTGTTTCTGAAGTCACCGAAGGCGGCAAGTACATTGCCGGCACCAGCAACCCGAACTCCACGCTGACCTACACCGATAGCGCCCTGACCCTGAACCAGAGCGGCACCAATAAGGGCTACACCCTCGCCGACAACGCGAAGATCACCCTTGTGACCCTCAAGTCCGCCAACGAGCTGAACAAGGACAAGGCCGCCGATTACGAGGCTGCTGTCAACCTGACCGGTAAGGCCCTGGGCGACCTGCTCAAGGATTACGCGATGACCTATCGCTATGCCGGTAAGGTCACCGACACCAACGGCAGCGTCATCGAAGAGCTGTTCGTCACCGTGACGGCTGCGACCTACACCAAGACGCCCGCTCCCGTTGTCACCGGAACCTATGGGCTGTCCTCCGACGCGATCACCCGCACCGCCAACACCAGCACTATCGTTGTCAACACGAAGGTGCAGGATAAGTCCTCTGCCGCCCGCCCCGTCGATATTGCTGCTGAGAATGTCGTTGTGACGCTCAACGTTCAGACCTGGAACTCCGCTTCCGGCACTTGGAACGCTGCTTCCGTCTACACCTTTGATGTGGGTAATGTCGCTTCCGGCGCTTCTATCAACGTCAGCAAGAGCCTGGCTGTTCCCACTACTCAGGATATTCTTGTGAGTGGTACTGTCGCGTGCAACCGCGGCACCTTCGCTCTCGCTGAGGTCGTTCTCGCCGGCCGCTGATTCCAGCGACAACTGCGATCGACGCTCACCTGAGCTGAGATAAAGGCAAAAAGAAGCTCCCCGAAAGGGGAGCTTCTTTTTGCGCTTGTGCGGTTTCAGGGTAAGCGTCGTAACCTACAGGCTGAAATTAGGCAAGAGTAATAACGGCCTCAGCAATATTCCAAGTGCCGACATCGCAGGTAACAGTCGCGCTAACAAGAACAGCCTTGCCAGAAGGCACGGGTAGCTGCTGAACAGCAAACGCAGAACCAGCGGTCAGGGTGCTGATCTTTGCGGAGGTGTAGGTCACAGGATTGTTCCACTGACCATTGGCATCATTCCAAGTCTGAACAGTATAGGTAACAACAACGTTAGAAGCATCGTAATTGCTGGTAACGCCGTTCACCGTACGCTTGAAAGTACCAGTCATCTTAATCTTGCTGGTAGCCTCAGTGTCAACAGCAGGAGTGTCGAAGGAGTACTCGCTAGTAACAGGAGTGTAGGAATCATCCCTGGAGACGATAACAACTTCCTTCAGAGTCTTCTTGTTGTCATCGATGGTGAAATAGACCTCATCATTTGCATCGGTGCCAACAGAAGTGATCTGGCTTGCGGAGACAGACTTATAATCGCTGGCAACATAGAACACGGTGGTGTCCTTGGTGTAAGCGTAGTAGCTAGCAGAGGCCTTGGTGGTGCCAATACCGAGAACGGAACGACGGTCAGCCTGCGTGCCGGTGCCAGTGAGGATACCGGTGGCGGTGGAAGCGTTGGTGATGATCTCAGTCTTGGCATCCTTGCTGATGTTCTTGATGGCGTAAACGCCCTCAGAGTCAGCATTGGAGATAGCAACACCACCGTTAACATCCTTGGCGATCGCATCGAAGGTAGTACCCTGGATGCGAGCGGTGGTGACTTCACCGTCAACGATAGCGGGCAGCTCATAATAGCTGACAACAACACCGTTGATCTTCTCGGTCATAACGCTTGCATTCTTGACCTTGATGAGATAGGTATCAACATCGGAGATACCGCCCAGGGAGTCAACGACCATATAAATGGCATCGATCTGAGAGGTGTACTTGCTGTTGGTATCGTATGCAACAGCCTTGATACCCTCTTCAGGATCAGTGTTGGGCATATTTTCAAAGCCAGTGTAGACAGAGTAACTATCAACCTTGGCACCGTCGAGCATCGCCACAAAGAACAGAGTCTTATCAGTGGTATAAGCGGGGGAGGTACCATTGATGACTACGGAAGACTTGCCATTCTCGAACTTGAAGTTGGCGGTGCTGCCAGTCTTACCGAGGAAGTTAACAGAGTCGTTATACTTACCGGTAGTGGCAGTGCTACCGATGTTGCCGAACTTGGTGCCATCGGCGAGAGTCAGAGTGTAGACATCGTTGGAGTCCACTGTGTAGGTGACGAGGTCGCCCTTGGGCTCATCGGCCTTGTTGTCAGTGGTCAAACCTCTGCTCTTATCCACGTCGTACTTAACTTCCTTCTTGGTGCCGTCGGGCAGCAGAAGGGTTGCGCCGTTGGTCTCAGAACCGTAGGGGTTGACATTGCCGATACCGATAACAACTGCATAGTTGATCTCAGTTTCAACACCTTCAACGTACAGAGCATAGCCATAAGCGTCGAGGTAGACGTTCAGGTCAGACTTACCAACGCTGAAGTCATTCATAGCGTTGTTGCTGCTGTCAATGTAAGCATTGGCAGAGTACTTGTATTTGGTTCCATCCACGGAGAAGTTGGACTGGCCATCCCACTTGCTGGAGGTGTAGGTCTTGCCCGTGTACTGAGTCAAAGTGCCGGTAAGGCTCTTCTCGAGAGTCTTGACGGCCTGGATCTCATAAAGGCGAGTGCTAGCATTCCACGCAGCGGTGAAAGAAACTAGGTCATCAATCGCAAAATCTTCGGTCTCAAACTTGGTGTTCAGGCTGACAAAAGTGTCCTTGGAAGCAACCGTCACAAAACGGTCAGCAGAGCTAGTGGCCTTGGTAATGGCGTTGACCGTACCAACATAGGTGTTGATCTCGGTGACGATGACGGTGTTGTTGTCGTCGTCATACCAGACCTGAGTCAGAACGCCGTTGGCACCAAACTCTTTCTTATCAGACTTGCTGATGGTGGTGTGTCCAACAGCAGGAGTGATTTCCTTGCCGTCAATATAGTACTCGTCGATCTTAGCAGCATTGCTCAGGGCAAGGTCAGCATAGATAGCCTTGTACTCAACAGCAGCAGTGTACTCAAGGTCAGCATCCTTGACATACTCGCCGACCTTCTTGTTCTCGAAGGTCCAGGTGCGGGTGGGACGGCCGAACGCATCGGTGGTATCGGAGAGAACGAGCTTCTTGTAGAGCTTCTCGCCGAGCTCGATGGTGTACTCCTTGGAGTTGGTCAGGGTGTCCTTGGAGATGGTCTGCTCCTTCGCCACGGTGTTGGTGACGTAGGTGGGGACGGAAGCGCCGAAGTTGATCTCAGCACCGTTCACGGTGATGTTGCTGCCCTTGGTAGCATACTCCACGGTGGGGGTCTTGAGGGCGTTCAGGGTCATCTGAGCGGCCTTCTCACGGCTGAGGACCTGATTGACGGAACCGTCGATGCCGTTCATCAGGCCGGTGGTGGCCATGAGCTTGCTGGTGTTGATGGTCCAGTCAGTGCCGACCATGCCGGCGGCCTTGGCATCGTAGCCGATCTCAACGAGCAGCATCTTGCCGAACTGCAGGGCGGTCAGCTGACCGGCGGGGGCGAAGGTGCCGTCACCGTTACCGGAGACGACGCCGGCCTGCGCGCAGTAGGAGACGAAGCCGGCAGACCAGCGGGTCGCCGCGACGTCGGTGAAGGTGGCGGAGCCGACGAGAGCGTCAGCGGCCTTCTCACCGAGCTCGAGGTACGCGATGATCTTCGCGGCCTGCTCACGGGTCAGGTTGTCCTTGGCATTAAAATTGCCCTTTTCATCGCCAATGAACACGCCAACGGCGTTCATGACGTCAACAGCTTCCTTGTAGTCGATCTTGTCGGCATCTTTGAAAGCTGCATTGCTGATGGTGACGAGGGACATGGACATGACCAGCGCCAGCACCAGAGCGAGTAACTTTTTCATATAGTGTTACTCTCCTTTCTGAAATTTCCGCTCTTTGGGTCTACTCCTTCGCCGCGCCGGCGGCTCTTCCCGCCGTCTCCCGCGCCGCTTCCAAAGGTGAGGACGAACTCCGCAATTGTTCACAACGCCGAAAGCAGACCGAAGCTCCTCCGGCATGGCGATACCATATCCCCAGCATCCGGGACAGGAAAAAGCCGCAAAGCGCCCGCGCAGCAGGCGTTTCGCGGCCTTTTGACATTCGAAAGGGGGTAGCCCTCCGGGTGGACGGCGCAGAAGGG
>CDZG01015604.1_pt1 | contig 120164 bp, 114 predicted proteins | sample 557741 | NCBI WGS metagenome assembly CDZG01 (sample SAMEA3182086, study PRJEB8094) | gut metagenome | biome: human; feature: gut; material: Stool; isolation source: human stools | place: Canada | collected 2013-01-21
AAAGATGAGTGAAATAAAGTTTAGATATAAATTTGATTCAACCGCCTATGTCGTAGATGAGAAATATTTTCTTAAGATAGAGCAAATGGCAAAAATGAATAGCGAGAAAATAGAGAAACTGGCTGAAAAGAAATTCAGGACTTATCTTAATGATGGTATGAATCCTATCAAACTGGAATTTAGGATAAGAGGAGTGGAAGAACTTGTAGGTAATTCTGTCATAACTGAATTGAATTATAGCGAAAGAGGTTATCCGATGTCTGTTCCAGAAAAAATAAAGTATGCCATTGTTGATGACATTACAGGTTATGTTGAAAAGAAATTTGAGCATTACAAAGATGATTGTCAAAAGCTATTTGACAAAATTTACAAGAAATCAGAAGAAAGAAATAAAAAGAAAATAAGGTTCTGGAAATCTCTTTTTACTGTTACTTTTTTCATACTACTAATCGAATGTGTTTGTGGAATAATTCAATAAAAATTTAGAAAGGAGACTTATATATGAAAGGTAAATTAATTACAGACGTGACTACCTCAGATAATGAGATGATTGTCATCGGAACAGAAGTCGAAATTGTAGATATTCGCTATGGGTGTGAGGTTTATTATATGTGTATAATACCGTCAGGCAGACAAATTATGATTAACGCTAATGACATTGAAATTACGGATTATAGCCGTTATATCGATTGGGAACAGAGGCGTTATGAATTGGCGAAAAATTTTGCGGCAAGTATTGTATCTTCCTATACAGTTAAAGACATAAACAACTCTTTTATCATAAATGACTATGGATATGATATTATAGCTGATTTATCAATAAAGTTAGCCGACATCCTTATTAAGAGACTGAAAGGAGAATAACAATGAAAGCAAAATACTTCAGAAAGATAAGAAAACAAGTGAAGTGGTACAAGGTATCGCATAGGGATGGTTTGTTAGATAGTTTCGTAAATGAGAAAGAAATTTTGGCTAAATCTCCCGAAAACGCTTGTTGGAGGTACCATAATCGTACAGGTGCATTTATAAACAAATGGAATCCTAATGATATTACACAACATAGCGAATGCTTTTCAAGGTTTAAAGTGTGTATAGGCCAGAAAGTAATGTATTTTGATTAAAGTAAAAAGACAAGGAGGAATAACTATGATCGAAGAACTTGTAACATTAGAAACAGCGAAGATGCTGAAAGAGAAAGGCTTCAATAAGTTTTGCTCTTTTGCTTATATAGATGAATATTGTAATTTAATGTCTGTACATACTATTAATTCTTTAATAGATAAAATGGGATTAGGATATTCCGCACCAAATCAATCCTTTGCTCAGAAGTGGCTACGTGAAACCAAGAACCTGCATATTTGCATTATCAAAGACGCTTCTGGTTACAGCTACGATATATGCAAGGAAGATAATGGTACACATATAGCAGAAGGTGTATTCAAAGGTCCCAACGATGGCGGTCAATGGGATACCTACGAGGAAGCACTTGAAGCCGGGATTTTTGAAGCATTAAAACTGATATGAAAATGGATATAGTGCCTATTATAAAAGATAATCTTTCTAAAAAGCAGATAGAATATCTCCAAAAGAAACAGCATGAATATAAATTGACGGATAAGAAGAAAAAGGTTCCGGGTCACATTTTGTTTTCGTTCAATCTGAAAACGAAAGAGATAAAGAGAGCTTCCGTTATAAATGAAGTTTCATTAGGATTAAATGGGAACCCTATAACAGCTACCAAGACAGTTATTGAACCAGATTGTTATTACGAGCAAGCTTTAAATGAGAAGAATTTCAGAAAAAGGTTAAAGAGAATTGGGTTATTATGAGTAAATATAGATATAAAGAAATAAAGAACTATATCCATAACGAACTTAAGTTATCCAAGGAGGATATAAGGGATATAATGGTTCCAATTGTGAAAGCAGAGGTTAAGCGTATTTTTCAGAACACTTATGGTAACGATGTTGATATAGAGAAGTGGATTCGCTGCATGGTTTCTGACGAAATAAAGAAAAAAGGTGATTACTCTATGATAAGGAATTTATGTAAGGAAGTAATTAAAGAGGAGATAGACGACGCATTGTTAATTGATATAAGCCTTAAAAAGAAGGAGGGGTAAAATATGTGGAATAAAATTTCGTGGAACGAAAATACTCATTATGAGATTTATAATCCATATAGTGATATTTTTCCTTTAGAACCGTGTGATACACATTCTAAAATGAAGAAGTACCGTCCAAAAGATGATAGGTGTACAAATAAACAGATTGCGAAACGTAGAAAGAAGAACAAGAATCGTAAAACACATAGGAAATAATGAAAAAGTATAGAATAGAAAGATACGGACTTTTCGACCACATTTTTGACGTTCAAATGAAAAAGTGGTATGGATGGGTACTCGTTAAGAGGTTTAAGGCAAAAATTAAGTGTAATATCGCTGATGTGTTTGAGATAGAATATACCAAGAAATGCGCAGAAGAACTTTTGGAAAAATTGGAGGAAGAGTTATGAAATCAAAACAAGTATTATCAATCGAACAGATGAAGCACTTGCAGGAACTTGGATTAGATACAAGCGATGCCAATATGTATTGGGTCAGAAGGTCGCACGGAAGTCGCATTGATGATGAATCTAAAGGTGAGTGGTTTTTGAGTTTGCAAAAGGAATTTATGGTTTGCGGTTTTATTTCATACGAAATACTTCCTACTTACACCTTGCAGGATATTCTCGACAAGCTGCCACATTATTTGAATCCATTTCCGTCCAAACAAATATTATTTGCATGGATGATTGAAAGAGATACCATAGCATACCGCAACGTAGAGAGTGTTGATGACTGCCTAAAACATTTCACTGACAACTCTCTGATTGATGCAGCTTACGAGATGCTTTGCTGGTGTGTTGAAAACAGATATATTAAAAAGGAGGGTGAATAATGAATGAGAGAGAACAGAGAAATATTATTAAGGATCATTTGCAATATCTAAGTAAAGAACAGTTAATATAGCTATGAACGTAAATTCCAATATCAGAAAACGTAATAAGCAGGCAATTTCCGATAAATACAAGAAAGTTGATACAACTGTCAACGGAGATGCCGAACGCCTCGTAGAAGAGCACAGAGAGGTTGAGAAAAAGTTATATCCTCTGCGTATTGACCATCGCACCGTCATCTATGTAACCAAAGATAAGTGTACAAAAGAATACGCTCAAAAGAGGCGGATACTGTTTGGTATTGAACCATCTCCAGAAAGGAAAGGGGGAAATCCTCGCGTGCATATTGAAGTTGAAGAGGTAGGCAAACTTGTACAAGAGGGGATGCATCTTAAAGACATAGCCCGTACACTTGGAGTAAGTCGGACTACAGTTAGTAAGTATATACATAAATATGATTTGAGAAGAAATGAAAATAAATAAATACTTATATGGCAAAGCTTTTGATAAGGCTTTGAAAGTTGAGTTCCTTACCAGTCGTGAGGAGCTCTTTTTGTATGTAGGTGCTCTATATTCTGCTATGATGTGGGGTAGAAGGATTGATAAACAAAAAGAGAGAATAAGACTAAAGCCGCACTACCAGCATTAATAATATCCTCTCCATCACACGATTTAGTGCAAATATACTATTTACTTTTAAAATAATTGTGTTATGGTGAAGGAATTTTCTGCAATAGCAGAGTTAAAATCTATAAGAGAGCAAAAATCTATATTGTCAGAACGTGAAAGTGAACTTTCTGCGCCTACATTAACCAATGTAGAGTTTATTCCTACAATTTATCAATGGTTTTCTGATATACTTTCAAATATGGACTTTCCTCCATGTGTTGATAGCGTAAATCAAAGAAAAAAGTTCCTTTATATTATACTTTTTTTGTATGCTCCTAGCGTACTAGCGGGTGGTAGAATGCCTGGTGGATTAAGAAAGGTGCTAGAAGAACTATTTAACCATGTAAGTCCTTGTACTATATCCAATAATATTAATAATATTGTTTTTCTTTATCAGCATTATAGGGATTTTAGACATGATATAGGTGAAATTTATACTCACATAATGCAAAAACTAAAAGACAAAGAACTAATCAAATAAATTTTATATAAATAGTTTCTCCTAAAAGCTATCCTGATTATTAAGATAGCCTTTAGGAGCTAATAACGAACAACTGGTTAATTGTTTGTTATCTTCCATTGGATTTTTATGTAGTTGGCTTTGCATCTTGTAATTTTATTCCCGAAATAAATTGGATAAGCATTAAAAAGGAATAATATGGCAGGAATTATATCAGATGTTTCAAGTGATATCAAAAAACTCCAAAGTGTTAAAAATGAAATTGAGGAAGTGAAAAAGTCATTAAAAAGCATTGATATTCGCGTTAATCTTGATATTAAAGAAAATTTAGAGGCACAGTTAAAGTCTCTTATGGCACAATATGATATGCTAGTACAAAGAATAGGAGAAGCTGAAGGGAAAATCATTCTCTCTATTAAACGTATAAATGATGCTACTGAAAAAATAGTTAAAGCACAGGATAGGCTATCAAGCGCATCACAAGGCGCATCAGCAACATCGTCTGATAATATTGTTTCTGATATTTCTTTAGAAACAGATGGTGTAAAGGCACAAGCTAAAGCATACGATGAATTAAGAATTGCTATAGAAGAAATTGATGGAGTAAGGAGTAATAACATAACTCGTATGCTTCGCGAACAGGAGCAAATGAAATCATATCAAAAAGAATTGAAAGAGTTGGAAAAGGCTCCCAAAACCAATGACTCCAATAAACGTTTTGTAGAACTAACAGAAAGTATTGAAAGAAGTAAAATTGCAATAGCGGAATTAAGACAAGCTGTCAGGAAAGATATAAAACTTGAAATGGCGGCTCCAGGGTCTGTTGATGCGTTATCACAGTCCTTAAGTAGAATGAAGGATGTGTGGAAGGGATTATCCCCAGAAGAACTTGAAAGTCCTTTTGGAAAAGAACTAACCGCTTCTATCCAACAAGCTGATGATAAAATAAAAGAGCTATCAGGTACTATTGGAGAGCATCAAAGAAAAGTTGGGCAATATGAAAATGCAACAAAGAAATTAAGAACAGAGCAACGCGACCTTATAGAAGAAATTGCAATTTTAACTCTCCAATATCGTACAATGTCAGATGCGGAGAAAAGATCAGGTACAGGAAGAGAACTAGAACAGAAAATTACTAATCTGACAAATAAAGCTGCTCAATTAAAAGACGCTATGGCTGATGTGAACCGGGCGGTTAATGTGCGTGCGAGTGATACTTCCAACTTTAATAGTATAAGCGAAGGTATAAATTTAATAGTATCTGGTTTTGGTGCAGCTACCGGTGCAGCTAAACTATTAGGTCTATCGGAAGAAGATTTACTTGAAGTACAAACTAAATTACAAGCTGCCTATGTGGCAAGTAGCGCAATTACTAAAATACAAAACTCTTTGCAAAAAGAAAGTGCATTGATGAGAGGTATTGAAGTGTTACAGACAAAAGCGGCTACAACGGCAATAAATATCAAAACTTCCGCCGAAGGGCGAGGAGTAATAGTTACTAAAGCTGCAACGGTAGCGCAGTCTGCTCTGAATGCAGTGGCAAAGGCTAATCCGTATGTATTGTTGGCATCTGCCATCCTAAGTGTAGTTGGGGCATTATGGGCATTTTCTAAAGGGCAGTCGGAAGTAAAGAAACAGGTTGAAGATTTTAATAATTACATTGCTGACGCCGCATCTAAGCCTATAACAAAAATAGAAGAACTTTCTATAAAGTGGAATAGGCTTGGAGATGACTTGAAGGCTAAAGAAGCATTTGTTAGAGATAACCAAAAAGCTTTTCAAGAACTTGGTGTTGCGGTATTTGATGTTTTAGAGGCTGAAAATTTATTGAATAATAATAAAGAAGCATTCATAAAATCACAGATTGAAAAAGCAAAAGCTGTTGCATATTTATCAACGGCTCAAGATAAAATAAAAGAATTAATCAAAGCTGAGGAAGAATATAAGAGTATTCCTGAAAAGGCAAGTATGTATGTTCAACCAATGGGTGCTGATATAGGGTATTATAAAGAAGTCATAAATCCTAAAAAGGTTGAGAAAAAGGTAGAAATTGATAAGTTAAATGCAGAAATAACCAACCTATATAATAGTGCAGCAAACGCAGAACAGGAAGGAGCTAAAAAGTTAGAAGATGCAAGTATCTCAGCAATGGAGAAATATGAAGAAGGAAGTACTAAAGCCATTAATAAGGCTATAGCAGAGAAGCAGGAACAATTAAGTAGACTTACTATAGGTTCGTCTGAATATAATAAGCTGTATCAAGAAATTAAAAACTTACAAAGAAGATTACCTTCCTCTGATTCTACTTCTAATTTGAATGCTCTTTCCAGTCAAGAAGATAAGATTTTCCAACTTAGGAAAAAACACGCATTGGATCGTAAGCGACAAGCCGAGGATTTGGAATACCAAGCCGCCCAAGCGAGAATTGACGCAATGGCTGATGGCTCAGAAAAGGTTCAAGCCCAAATGAGGCTGGATCATCAGAAAGAAATACAAGAAATCCAACGGCAAAAGCAAAATTACATTCGTGTTAGAATACAAGAGGCAAAAGAAATATTTGATGCAGAGGAAGAATTGAGAGCCAAAGAAAACAAAGACTATAAGAAGAAAACCTTTGATGCCTCTACTGTTACTGTTGACACTTCCATCTTTGATGAGATTACTAAGACTACCATTGAAAGGCAGGGAAATGATTTAGCTGAATATTACAAAGAAGTCCTTACCCAATATCAGGACTATGCTACTAAGCGTCTGGAAGCAAAGAAGAAGTTTGATGCTGACCTTAAAAAGTTGGAAAAAGCCGGTGGTACTGAAGAACAAAAGGCAGAATTGGAATATCAACGAGAAGAAACTTATAAGGCAATAGATAAAGAGTTTGCCATGCGTGAAGATTCTTTCCAGTCTTGGGCAGATGGAATTGCCAATATGGCTTTAGAAGAGCTACAAAGGATGTTGGTTAATACTGAAAGGGAACTTGAACGTATGTCCTTTGCAAACAAACAAGGAGTTTCAAACGACCAAGGATTAGCAGAACAGCGAGCCAAAGTTACGGCTTTGAGAGAGCAGATTAGTGATGTAAACAATAAGAATAAAACTTCTCCCGATAAACGTAGTATTAAGGACTGGCAAGATTTATATAAGACTTTATCTAAGGTAGAGAAAGAGTTTGAAGAGGTTGGAGATGCTATAGGAGGTACAATTGGAGAGGTTATCTCTGCTGCTGGAAGTGTTACTGCTTCTACGCTTTCAATGATTGATTCTATCGTATCATTAGGAACAATTTCTGCCGATAATATAAAAGGCGTTTCAAAAGCTACAGCACAAGCTATTTCAACAGTGGAAAAAGCTTCAGTTATATTGGCTATAGTTTCGGCCGCATTGCAAATAGCGACCAAGATAGTGAGCTTTTTTAAACAAGATGATGGAATTGCGGCATATGAGAAAGCTAAAAAGACCTATGATTCTTATATTCAAATTTTGGATAAGGTTATAGATAAGCAACTAGAACTGGCTGAAACGTTAAGCGGTGAAAATGCCAAGGCTGCTTACAGAGAAGCTATCAATCTGATACAACAGCAAAGCAATGCGGCAAGAGAATTGGGAAAGGCCTATCTGAACTCCGGTGCGTCAAAAGGTGTTTTGGGTATTGGGTCCAAGGCTTCTCGTGGTAGAAAAGAAGTTGAGGATATGTCCGTTGAGGGTTGGTTGCAGGCAGCAAAGGCACTTGGTATGTCTGTTGAACAATTCAAGGAAATAATGGGCGGTCGTATGACTGGGATTTTTGACTTGACTGAGGAGCAGCTTGTTAACCTGCAGAAATATGCCCCTTCCTTCTGGGCGCAACTGGACGATGATACGCGCAATTATGCGAACCAGATTGTTGATGGCGTGGAGCAGATCATGGAAGTTTTAGAGCAGGAAATGGAAAACGCCACAGGTGTTTCATGGGATTCGTTCACAAGTGATATACTTGACTCTTTATATGATGTGGAGAAAGGCGCGGAAGACATTGCGGACGATATAGCCGACTATATGCGGAAAGCTCTGATTAAGTCTATGTATGTGAAGCAATACGAACCGGAAATGCGCAAATGGTACGAGAAGTGGGCGGAATATACTGAAGACGGTATCTTATCTGATACAGAACAATCAGAACTTGATAGGTTGAAGGAGGGTATTATTCAAGGTGCCGCAGAGTCTGCAAAAATTATTAATGAACAATGGGGTGCTATTTCTTCCGCTTCTCAATCTGCCACCGCAGGAGGTTTTGAAACCATGTCCCAAGATGCCGCTACCGAACTAAACGGTCGGTTCTCGGCATTACAAGTAGCTGGTGAGGAAATTAAGAATCAAACTATCCTTTCGAACGAATGGCTATCCAAAATATACTCTGCTATTTATTCATCTTATAATCTTCCTGATATTGCGGGTGAGGCAAGAAATGTAGCGGTTAACAGTAATCAGCCCCAGTTAAATATTGTATTTCCAGAAGTACAAATAAATACTTTGTCTAATGAGGTTTCTGAATTAAGGGCTGTTATAGATGAGATTAGAGACTGGCAATCAATGGGATGGCAGAATATAGATGAAATTACAACCAGTGTTGGTAAGATAGCTAAGACTAACCCTGATGTTGTAAGATCGTTAAAAATGATAAAAGATAACAGTAATAATTGGTAGTATATGAAAGGAGATCTATTTATTAATGGAAAAGATGCTTTTCTGACATGGGGTGTCAATATGGGTGATTCATTTATAGAAACATTACTTGCTCCTTCTCCAATGAAAGAAGTAATTGAAAATAAATCACGTATAGAAAACGGCAAAAGGGTTATTTTGACTGATAGGAAATATGATGAAAGGGAATTAACTCTTAATTTTACTCTTAGGGGGACTTCTCAGGCTGATTACTTATCCAAGTACAAATCTTTTATAACGGACATTTCTTCTGGTGAAGTATTAGTGAAGGTTCCTGCTTTAGGTGTTGAAGTTTATCACTTGTACTATTTACGTTCCGTATCCTATGGGATGGGAGGTGGGCGTACATTTAGCAAGATATCTGTGAAAATGAATGAACCTAATCCGGCTAACCGCTCATCGTAATTTTGACTTTTCAAGCCTCTATCTTGCTATTTCCTTTAAATAACGAACAATTAGCCGATTGTTCGTTATCCATCATTATGTAATTTACCTATCTCTATGCCATTAACTATCTTTGTTTATGATAAATAAAACATAGAGATATTTTTATGGCAGCACCTAAAGGAAATCAATTTTGGAAATTAAGGAGTAAACATGGGAGAGACAAATTGTTTGCCACTCCTGATCTGCTTTGGGACGCTGCTTGTGAATACTTTCAATGGTGTGATGATAATCCTTGGTGCGTCATTAAAAATAAGACAAAAGGTAAGACCAAAGAGAAAGAAGAATCACCGACTCAAAGACCTTATACATTATCTGGATTTTTATCTTATTGTGGAGCTAATGAAGCATATTGGAGGCAATTTAAGCAAGCAGAACATGAAGAATTTTCTACGGTCGTATCGCGTATAGAGAATATAATCGAGACTCAACAACTTGAGGGAGCTATTGTGGGAGCGTTTAATCCCAATATAATTGCGAGAAAATTAGGGCTTGCTGAAAAACAAGATAGCACAATAAAATTAAAAGGAAGTATTCCTGTAATTGAATTTTTGAAGAAGGGAGGAGTAAAACAATGAATCTCTTTGGCATAGTATCACAACCTCCTTATGCTCCATTATATGAGAATACAGATAAGTTTGTCACACTGGTGACGGGCGGAAGGGGAAGCGGCAAGAGCTACAACGTTTCTGTATTTTTAGAAAGACTCTCATTTGAGAGTGGGCACAAGATTTTATTCTCTCGATATACTATGTCTTCTGCCGCTATGTCTATTATTCCCGAATTTCAAGAGAAAATAGAATCGGATTTTGCAAGTGAATATTTTGACATTACTAAGGCAGATATAATAAATACCTATTCGGACAGTTCTATTTTGTTCCGAGGTATAAAAACCTCATCAGGAAATCAGACTGCAAAATTGAAATCTATTCAAGGATTGACAACCTTTGTTTGTGACGAAGCCGAAGAATGGACCAGTGAGGAAGATTTTGATAAAATAGTTCTTTCCATTCGTCAAAAAGGAATTCAGAATCGGATCATTATTATAATGAATCCGTGTGATTCTAACCACTTCATCTACAAAAAATATATCGAAAATACTCACAAGCTGGTAGAGATAGATGGTGTACAGGTTCAAATCTCTACCCATCCGAATGTGCTTCACATTCATACGACTTACTTAGATAATTTGGAGAATCTTTCACCAGAGTTCCTAAAAGAGGTAGAGGATATGAAGGTGAGTAATCCTGAAAAGTACGCTCATGTTGTTATCGGTCGTTGGGCCGACGTTGCGGAAGGTGCAGTGTTCAAGAAGTTTGGAATAGTGGAAGAATTTCCATCATGGGCTAAGAAAGTTGCTAATGGCATTGACTTTGGTTTTACTCATGATCCTTCAGCTATAATTCGCTGCGGCATTGTGGATAATGACCTGTATCTTGATGAAATATGCTATAAAACAGGGATGCTTTCTTCTGATTTGATTAAAGAGCTTAGAAAGCATGATTTGTTTGTATATGCAGAAAGTGCTGACCCCCGTTTGATTCAGGAAATAGCCAATGGTGGTATAATCATATACCCGGTACAGAAGGGACCCGGTTCTATTATTGCTGGTATTGACAGGATAAAGGACTTTGATAACATATTTATCACCAGAAGATCATATAATCTCATACGTGAAGCAAGAAACTATGTATGGGCTAAAGATAAAGACGGGAACTATATCAATGAACCGGAGGACCACGATAATCACGGATGGGATGCTGTTCGGTATTATGTTAATGGAAAGATTCTTGGCAATATTATAGTTACTCAGAATTATTCTAAATCGGATTTAGGTTTATAAAAGATAAAATTATGAACTTTATAGAAGCTATATTTAACATTTTTCGGAACAAAGTTCTAAACTCTATGGGGGTTGAACGCGATTTGATAAAGCTAATACAAGACAAGGATATAAGTCGTGTGCAGTTAATGATGCAGAATCGGGATTCGTTCGTATCCGATGCTATTAAGGAATATAATCCTAATACTCATGATGTAATGAAACGCCCCGATAAGCCTAGAAAAGGGAAAGAACCCTATAAAACGGAGAAGCTTCCTCGTTGTAGACAACGGTATATTAATGAGGTAGAACTTTTTTTCTTACTCGGAAATCCTATTAAGTGGAAACCGTCTTCTGATTCAGAAGAAAAAGATGAAGCTTTTGAAGCGTATACTCAATTTCTGAAAGATACCAGATTTAATACTACAATGAGGCAAGCTAAAAGATTGGCTGGTGCTGAAACTGAGAGTGCCAAAATATATCATATCTATAATGATTTTGGTAAACCTTCTGTAAAGGTGTTAGTCATATCCAAGTCTAAGGGATATACTCTGCGTCCTTTGTTTGATCAATATGAAAATATGATAGCGTTTGGCTATGGTTATTTTATTAAAGAAGGAGACAAGACGATAGAGCATTTCGATATACAAACTCCAGAATTTATTTTTCGCTGTAAAAGAGCTAATATAGGATGGGATGTGACACCTATGGTTAATCCTTCAGGTAAAATAAATGTTATTTATTACTGCCAAGATAAGGCATGGTATGGAACTGATAATCGGTGTAACAGGGAGGAAATGATAGATTCTAAGGCTGCAGATACTAATAATTACTTTGCGGACCCCAAAGTAAAGGCTACAGCGGATGTTATAAAATCTTTAGCTGATCCTGATACTGTAGGCGAGGTTATTCAGTTGACCAATAAAGATTTAAGTGCTATTGATTATATGGCTCCTCCTGAGTATTCGTCAATGAAAGAAAGCGAGAAGAAGGATTTAAACTCTTCGATTCTTTTTGATTCGTTCACCCCTGATTTTTCATTTGAAAACATGAAAGGGTTGGGTACTCTATCTGGAGAAGCTTTAAAACGTGCTATGGTTCTTGGATTTATCAAGAGGGATAATTTGAAAGAAACATATGATATATTAGTTGACCGGGAAAAAAATCTTATCCTTGCTATAATGATAAATGTGACTCATATTCATTTGCGTAATAAATTGTCCAATTTAAGTATTGAGCATGAATTTTCAGAACCATTTAATGAAGATGTTCAAGAAAAATGGGCATCTATTGGAAAAGCATATTCGGATGGTATCATTTCTTTAGAGCAAGCTGTCAATATGCTTGCTATTTCCGAAAATCCACAGGAAGAAATAAAACGTATTAAGAATAAAGAACAAGAATCAGGTGTTGAAGAAGGGAAATAGCACTCATTTTCTTTAAATAACGAACAATCGGTCAATTGTTTGCTATAAACTTTCTTGAAATTTTATTCAGTCTTTATTAACGTCTAATTTTATACTGAATTTAAAAAAACGAATTACGCATGAAAGAAAAAATTTATCAATCATTAAAACAAGCATACTCAAATCTTGGGTTAAGTGATGACATCTTGCAGGGACATGCTGAAGCATTAGATGCTACTGGGCTTGTAACTGATGAAAACTTGGCTGCAATTGTAGCCGCTCAAAAAACATTTCTTTCTTCACTTCAAAGCGGTATTGATAAGCGAGTTACGGACGCTGTAAATAAAGCTAAAGAGAAAAAAGAAGATGCAAAATCGGATGAAGGGGGAGTTAATCAACCAGATATCCAGAAACTGATAGATAAAGTAATTGCGGAAAAATTGAATCCATTGCAGGAGGAGTTAAACTCTTATAAAACAAAGGAGGCAAAAAACGCAAGGGCTAATCTAATCATGACAAAAGCCAAGGAACTCAAAATTTCACAGAGAAGAATTGAAGAAGGTTTTGCCATTTCTGATGATATGGATGAAACAGCAATTGATTCTTATCTATCTAGAGTGAGACAGAATGAGGTCGCAATGGGTTTGGAGGATAAAAGTTCGGCATTCTCCTTATCTACTCCTGATGCTCAAGGAAAAGAATTGGCTAAACAATGGGCTGAAAGTTTGCCGGACGCTAATTAAAAATATAAGTTATGGGTGTTGTATTTGAAAAAGGAAAAATTAAAGGTAATTTCCCAGTTTTCTGGAGAGGTGAATGTAAGGTTCTTCCTGGAGATTTCAAACTAAAGCAGGCTTTTCCGGAAGGGACTTTGATTCGTAAAGGTACGCCTATCGCATTGGATTTTTCTAAAATGGAGTGTACTGTTTGTAAAGCTGTGAAAATTGTAGCAGGGGGAACAACTGCAGCTCCTAGAGTGGTAAAGGGAAGTCTTGTACAAGTAGGAGAGGAACTTACAATTGGTGAAAATAAACAGGCTATTACAGCGATTGATAGTTCTAATGCTGATTATGATGTTTTGACTCTTGCAGCAGCACTAACAGGTGCTACAAAAGATACATTTGCTGTTGTTGCAGGTAGTGAACCTAATGCTGTCGTAGAAACAGATTATGAATATAAGGCGAACATGAGCTTTCAGACTGTTTCTGCTGGCTATGATGTGATTATTCTTAAGGATGTAGCTTATCCTATGCCTGATGATTGGTTGTTGGGTGGATGGTGCATGAAGAACAATCCAAGTATTAAATATGTAAGACAATAAGATATGCCGGAATTATTTTATAGCTCAATTTTTGGCGAACTCACCAAACAGGTGCAAGTTCGCATTGATGCAGCTTCTGAGTTGCGTAAAAGACTGTTTGACCAAAATATTTATGAGAAATATTTGGATTGGGATACACCTACGATTGGGTTAAACTTTGAGGAATTGATAGGGCAATACAATCTCAGTGTGGCTGCTGCAACTTTGGATTCAAAGGGCAAAGAACCAATTATGGGAACAGATGGGTTAGAAACAATAAAACAGAAAGTTCTTACCCATCAGATGAGTTATTCTATGCCTATTGAGGAATACCGCAAGATACTGCAAATTCTTGATTCTCGTATGTTGACTGACAATCAGAAGACGCAGCAACTTATTAACTTGATGTGGAATAACGTTACAAAAGTTGTTAACTCTGTTCAATCTAAACTTGATATTATTTTCTTGGGTGCCCTATCTAATAAAGGTGTGTTTACTTTTGATGAAAATAACAATCCGGAAGGAGGAGTGAGAGGCGTAATTGATCACAAAATGCCATCAGAAAATATTGCGAGAGTAACTAATGATTGGACGGATTCAAATCAAGATTTAATAGATTGTTTTGAAGATTTGCAAGTTATTCTTGATGCTGCTCAGGATAAAATCACTTTTGACAAGATTCTTCTTTCACAAAGAAGGTTATCATATATTCTTCGTAATAAGAAGATGAAGTTGGCAATCTTTGGGCAAGATAAATCTTCTACTCCTTTGTTGTTGTCGAATTTAAATGAATTTATGCGCCAAAATAATTTCCCGACATTTGAAATTATCAGACGCACTACTCGTATTCAAGATAATGGTAAACTCACTGAATATTCTCCATGGAATGACAAAAACTTAGTATTTATTCCATCTGGTAAATTGGGGGTTATCAAAAATTCATATGCGGACAATGAATTGAGGCAGGAACCCGGTGTTACTTATTCCAATTATGGTAGAATCCGCATCTCTCAATGGGGTAAAGGAGAAACTGATAATTCTAATGGCGTTGAGTTTACTAAAGCTCAATCATTGTCTCTGCCTATTATTACCGAGATTAATGGTATTTATTCTTTGACAGTAGAACAATAATGACAGTTGTAGACTATATAAAGCAAAGGTTTTCCTACATCGGTGAAATATCCGATGTGGGAGCTTTTGATTTTGCGGTTGATTTTAATATTGGAGTTGAAGAAGGTGATATAACGGATGAAGGGAAAAGATTTGTTGGAAGTCTCGTAGACGGATTTATTGAAAAAAACATATTACATCCTACATTGGTTAATGAAAACAACTTTTCAATGTCATGGAGTGCCGATTCAATAAAATCTAATATTAAACTTATGTTGAAGAAATATGGCATTGATTTGAATGAAGACATTGCTTCAATGGTAGGATTAGGTGTTGTAAAAGATGTATCTGATATATGGTAATGTATTTCTCTCCGCATGTATTGCAAATTAGAATAGAGGATTCTCCTTCGTATGATTCTGAAGGTCGGGTTATTGTTAAACCGGAAGAGGAACAATGGGGAATTGTAGGGCCTTGTCGATGCGATGACGATGGTACAAAAGAATTAAAATCTGAGAATGGTGATATGTATATGTCTCATTTTCACATTGTATATGATGGGAGTTCTATAAAGGAAGGAGCTTTTATACGTTGTATGGATGGGAACCAAGTAAGAGGAGAGGGAATTGCGAGAAGCCCTAAAAGGTGTAATTACTTTAAATATATGGAGGTCTGGATATGATAACTTCTTCTGATGCTGGTTCTATATTATACAATGATTGTAAGATTTTCAACCTTCCGCTATATCGTAGCTGGTCATTTCCTAAAAAAAAGGTGGATACTGAAAGGATTGTAATAATAGCCAAAAGCCAATCTCCTGATATTTATTGGTCAAGAGGCTTTGTTGAGGTTAATTTCTGTGTTCCTGATTACAAGGATAACGCTAATTTGAAAAGGCTTAATGAATTGGAAAGAAGTGCGTTGAAAAATATTGGGTATAAAACTGGGAAATTTGATGAAACCCGTTATCGATATTCTGTTGATAGTCATGGCATAGAGGAAGACCCCGTTTTAAATTGTCATTTTGTTAATATAAAAATTTTGTTTGAAATATTAAATGTAAAATAAAAGTATGGCCGGAAAAAAAATTTCAGCAGTGGACATAAAAGAATTATATTATGTCCTTTTCGGAGAAGGTAATGCAGAAGTAATTACCTCGGACCTAACAGGCGCAGCCCTAGCTGCTTTATTAAAGACAGCTAAAAAAGTGCCAAATGTACATCAGGATACTTGGACTATTGATGAAGATGAGCCAAGTATAACTTCTTATAGAAATCAGTTGACTGAAAAAACGTATCGCCAAAAGAAGGAAATGGGAGATGTTTCTATGAACTTTACGATTGGGCAATATGATTATGAAACGAAAGCCGATCTTATGGGAGGTACAGCAACTGAAACGAGTTGGAAGCGTTCTCGCGGGGTTGTCGATATTTATGCGGCTATGATTGCGTTGACTGAAGACGATCAGTATTGTGTATTCCCAAAAGGGTCTGTTGTTGCTCGTGAAGCTAATACAGATAATGCCGTAGGTCTTGCAGTTGTTGCAACGGCAATGGAGCCGGAAACTGAAGCTGTCTCTTCCGAGTATTGGTTTGATTCTTCTGAGGTAGTTGTATCTGGCGGCTCCTAAGTATCTGAAAAATCTTCAGGTAAAGTCTTTGAATTAAATTTGATTTTTTAGGTTTTAAAGATAGAGAGGGGAAGTTTTTGCTCCTCTCTTTTAATTACTAATTTATGAATGCAACAGAAGTAGTAAATGGAGCCATTATAGGAATGGATTTTAAAATAGTGGTGGTAAATGGCAAAGCTTACACTGTTTCACCTCCTACAATACATAAGATATCAGGTGCTGGGTATTATTTAGCCAAAATAGGAGAAGGTAACACTCTTAAAGATTTGTTGTGGTCTTTAAAGGACATAGGAGGGGCTTCTCATGCTTTATCATGGCTCATAAAGGGTGATGATAGTTTGTTTGAAGAGTTCTCTCAATCTCCAATGGATGATGTTGTAAATGGCATAGAAACGGCAATTTCTCTAATATCTGCCGAAAATTTTTGCAAGCTGTCAGTTTTGGCGAAGAACGTAAAGATGCTGACAGCAAAACAGAGGTAATAGGAAATGACTGTTTCCTCGGACAGATTGCAACGTTCATGGAAAATCTGCATCTGTCTTACGACGAAGTAGTATATAAGATACCTTATCGAAATTTGGTTATAATGCAAAAGGATAAATTGCATGCAGTATATGGGAGTAAGGTTGATAAGGAGTCTGGTAGAAGCATGTCAGAGAGAAGACGAAAAAACAAGAAAAAGGAAAAATAGACTAATATTTTAAGGCTTTGTCAGAAAAAATACGGGGTTGATAATTTTTAGATAAGAGAAATAGAACAATTTGAGTGATAAAAAGGCAATCCTTAAGCGGTTCGAATTGCCTTTTAGATTCATCGTGTGAAGGATATTGTCACCACCTTCCCACCAGCCGTGTTACTGGCGGGGCGTCAACGCGAACATTGGTCGAAAGCCTCGCGCGTTCCTTAGCGTCATTTATGTGGTGTTAGATGTTTGTTCAGGTCTCGGAGATTGAACGTGCTTGGATTCCCGTTACCATTGCAACGGACGATAGTCATATTAACCGATACTACAGGTTTTACAAACCCGTATAGCGATTCAATCTGATCCACCAATGCTCTCATATCCCTTGATCGCTTTACATTCATTTCCGCAATCTTTTCGTTCTTCTTTGCTATTATTTCGCCAGCTTTCAGCACTGTTTGCATACGCTGGAATATTGTTGATGTATTCATAATATTGCTCAATGTTTTGTTAATAAAAGAATCTTTCTCCCGGCTTTCTGAACAGCCTATATCCTAAGTATAGGCTGAAGAATACTATTATTAGTTCTACCATAATTTTGGGTATAGTTGTGGCTGTCAGGCATTAAAACTGACCGCTAAATGATTAAATTGACTATACGATTTTAATTATCTTTCCGTCAGAAGGTTTTCCTCCAAACAAATGATTTATATAAGCCAAACCTTTTTGAGTAACAAGTACCTTTGTTACAATAAAACTCGGATGTTCATTACGTTCAATGTACTTTTCTGTCATCTCAAAATATTTTGCATCAATGTACCTTTGCTTAGGTTCGTTCTTATTAGAGAAGAATACACCAGCCTCACGCAATTTCTTGAATAATGTGTTTCTGCCAAACGGAAGACCGAGTATCTTTGCGCTCATACTTATATCAACTTTGCTGTTTTCGGCTTGGAATGCCTTGTCGGCAAAGTCGGCTTTGGGTTGGAGTTTTAATATCTGCTTTTGCTGTTGCTCATTCTTTAAAGCCAAACGCTCCTTTTCTTCTTCGGCTTGAATTACCATTATGGCAAGTTCCTTACGAGATAACTCGTGCTTTGCTACCTTATGAAACACTTGGCGATATACTTCAAAAACGGGTCTTACTTTGCGAGCGATGAAAAATTCCATACAGGAAACGGTAAGATGGTATTCGATTACCTTGTAACCTCCTGTTTCAGTTTTGCCATTTTGGGCAAAAGTGTTATAATCAACACCTTCAATGAAGTTTTCTTTCAATGCTCTTACCGCTTTCCCTTTTTCGGAATAAATCAGCATCCACACTTCATCAAGATTGATTGGGAACTCATTGTCAGATTTTGACAACTCAAGAACTGCGTTAAAATAACGCTTGATTTCGCTTTCGCTACTCTCTTTGGATAAGATTAGATTTGTTCGCATAATAAAAAAATGCACCTACTACGAGCTGCGAACAAATCCATAAGATTTAGTTTGAGGACGTTTCCGTTACCCCACTCGGTAGGCGCAATATCTTTGAAAACGATACTACTATAATATGTCTTGGCAAAAAAATAACTCTATATGGTAGAGCCATAAGAGTTTGCCGCTCTTATGAATTTGTTCGCACCGCAAACATACGCATTTATTTTGTAACAGCAAAAAGAAAAGTGGGAAATATTTGCGGAAATGTGAATTATAAATTACCTTTGTAACATGAAAGTTAGAAACGTTATAGCATATAAGCACTATTTCATTGATTTTGTGAAGTCGCTTTCTGAAAAGATGCAGGACAAAGTGGTGAAAACCATTCAATATGTCGAAACATTACAGATTGTCCCAGAGAAATACTTGAAGCATATTGAAGGGACAAAGGGACTTTATGAAATCAGAGTGAAATTCTCAAGTGACATAATACGTGTCTTTTGCTTCTTTGACGGTGAAAAAATGGTTGTCCTATTGAGCGGCTTTCAAAAAAAGACGCAAAAGACACCGAAAAAAGAGATAGACCGGGCTGTCAGGCTCATGCAAGAATACTTTAATGAAAAGGAAAAAGAAAGGAAATGATTATGGAAACTTACACTTTGAATGATATTAAAAAAGAAGTTTACGGAGAAATCGGCACTCCGCGCCGCGATAAAATTGAAGCCGAACTTTCCAACCTGCGTGTCGGACTTCAAATACGCAATGCCCGTGAAGCAAAAAAAATGACACAAAGCGAGCTTGCAGGGAAAATAGGGAAAGAACGGTCTTTTATCTCTAAAGTTGAAAGGGATGGCAGTAATCTTACTCTTTCCACGCTTTATGACATTGTAACGAAAGGACTTGGGGGAAAACTTGACATACAAGTTCAACTTTGAAAAACTTCACTACGTGTTGTCTAAGTCTTAATAGCAAAACTCCAAGAGTATTTCTACTCCACGACATGGCGCAGTTATATCTTTAATATTTTAAGATACAGCAAACGCAAACTTGTAAATTCCCGCAAAATTTATTGTATGTTGTATAACATCTATATTCGTTTGTTATAATTTGTGGATAATATTGTATATATATAGTTTATATTGCTTAACTTTGCGGCATATTAATTAACTAAAAATATATATTACAATGAAAAAGATTTTATTTTTGTTGGCAATGCTGCCAATGCTACTGTTTACATCTTGTTCTGATGATGATGATATTGATTTTAATCTGATAGAAGGTAGTTGGGGGCTTATACATTCAGAAGGCTATGAAAAGGACCCATCAGATCTTTTAGAATGGGATTATAATTGCGACCCTTTAAACCCCTCTTCTTATGATGATGCTAAAATAGATATAGTTAAGATAGATGAGAACAAGTATTACCAAGTTGCTTATTACTGGAGTGTATTTTCAAAAAAATGGGTAAAAGAAGATGAAGGATATACATTTACTATTAGTGGTAATAAAATAATCCCTATTTCTAATGATGAAGAATATAGTAATGCAAGTTTTAAGATTTTAAGCCTTACATCTACGGGATTGACAGTAGAGGCAAAAGAAGGTTCTACTTATTATGCAAAGAGTGTATATAAACGACTTCAATAATGGTATAAAAAGCCCCGTTCCTCGTAGTTCGGGGCTTTTTTTATGTCCAATTGTTAAATCTACAGAATTGTAGCGAAAATGTTACTTTGATATTTGTTTTATTGTAGCATTTTCGCTACATTTGCATCGTTAAATAACAAAAGCGATATGAAATTTAATGAATTGCACAGGAGACTTGAGCAAGCCGGATGGTATATCTTCAAGGAAACAGACCACCGATATTACGCTCACAAGGATTTTCCTTACTTGATTAAAGTCGGTCGGCATGGTAGTAAAGAAGTACCGCCAAATGAATTTAACAAGGTGTTGAAGAAAGCAGGGCTAAAGTAAGCCCTGCACTTCATGATATAACAATAAATCGCACGATTATGAAGAAGAAAGTAAAAGCTATTATCAGCAAATCAGACAGCGGATTCGTTATAATGATGGATGGATTCGATTGGGCTATGTCATACGGTGACACATTGGAAGAAGCAAAAGCTGATTTTGAGAAGTTCCCCAAAGAATATATTGAGGTATCAAAGGAAGCTGGAAAGGAAATACCGCCTGAACTGAACAACGGAGAGTTGGAATTTGAATATGTGTATGACTTATCCGGGTTCTTCAAACAGTTTCCATTTATCTCAGCATCTGCATTGGCTAAGAAATTGGGGATTAATGAAGGGTTAATGCGGAGATATAAATCTGGTTGCGCTCCGGTAGGAGAACAGCAGAAAAAAAGAATATTGGATGGAATTCATACCATCGGAAAAGAATTGCTTTCCGTTCAATTCTAAGTCGCTTTTGTTATTGAATAGAGAGTGTGCCCCGAACCGCAAGGAACGGGGTTTTTTATGCATATTCAGCAAGAAAACCAATAAAAGTTTGCTTTTATAATTGTATTGCATTACTTTTGTGATACAATATAATACAATAGTGATATGGAAGCAATAGTAAGAAAACAAACCTCATTCCGTCTACGCGAAGACTTGTTACAGGTCTTGCAGGAACATGCCAAAAAGGCAAACAGAAGCCTGAATAATTTTGTAGAGAGTACTTTAATGGATGCAATGTATTCTGAACCCAACGAAGAAACGGTTGCAGCTATAAAAGAGGCACGTACAACAAAGAATAAAGAAACGTTTGATACTGTAGAAGGCTTGATGGAGGAATTGATGAAATGAAAAAGAAATTGCATCCAACAAGCCAATTCAAAAAAGATTTCAAGCGCATTCAAAAAAATCCCCAAAAGGTAAATGCTTTTGAACATATTGCGAATCTGCTTATCAATGATCTTCCGATACCTAAAGAACACAAACCTCATTTGTTGAAGGGACAATACAAAGGTTGCATGGAATGTCATATTGAGGATGATTTTCTTCTTATATGGATTGATGGGGATATAATTGATTTGCTTAGAATCGGGAGCCATTCTGAGTTGTTCTAAAGGGTTGTTTTATGCCATATAGTAAGGCAATCACAATTATTTATTTACCTAAGTAATTTCCCCAGTTCTAAAACTCCTGAATCAATAACATTATACCCTTTGGCTGAAACGAAACTTGCATAATCCATACCTGCAACGAGAATGAAAGCGTAACCTTTCTTTCCGGCTATTTTTGAACGAGCAAGTTCTAATCCCTTTTGGCTACCTTCTGAACCGTCACCATACTTTCCTTTAGCCCAAAAAGAAACATGTTTCCCTCCTTTGGTAGTAAATTCCACCTTTTGCATATTCTCACCATGTCCTTGAACTTTATGGAATCCACCTTCTTTTATTATCCGCCCGTCATAAGCGATAACATAACCAATAGAACTTCTTAAATTTCCGGTTATATTTTCATAATTTCCTTTCTGTATGGCAGCCTGACAAGCTAATTCACCGGCTTCAATTAATCGGTTTATGTAGAATTCTTCTATTTCTTTCCCAAGATTATCTAGCCCTGATATGTCTCCTTTGAAGTGCATACTTTATTTTTTGAATAAAATTACAACATATAAAATCATGTATACAGTAATAGAATGATGAAATAACGAACAATTAGCCGATTGTTCGTTATAGGAGTTTCAATCTTTAGGACATCTTTTTTTTATATCCGAACTTTGAAGTGTTCTAAACAGTAGAAGATGGATATAAAAGATATACAAGGCAATATTATATTATCAGTTTCTATCTCCCAAGAGTGTGAGCGCGTAGAAGAACTGATGAAATCAGACTATATACAATTGTCGTGGAATTCTAATAGCAAAGATGTTCTTCCTGCTGGAAGCTATATCGAATATAAGGGTGAAAAGTATTCTCTTTTGGAACCTTATTCTCCTACACAGAAGGACGAAGTGGAGTTTACTTATCAGCCGCAATTCCAATCTAAGATAATGATATGGGGTAAAACTCCATTCTTCATGTACACATACGCAAATGGTACGATAACTAATCGTGAACCAGATTGGAACCTTACTGATAATCCCGCTAACTTTATGTCTGTTGTCGTGGATGCCATCAAGAATGAAACAGGTGATATCTGGACTTATTCGGTTGGCGAGTCATTGCCTGCATCTGCATCTCTGTCTTTCCAGTCTATTGACATATTTTCCGCGTTGAATCAAATTGCAAATGCTTTTGAAACAGAATGGTGGGTTGATAAGGTTAATAAAGTTATTCACCTTTCCAAGGCTTCCCATGGTGATGCTGTCCTTTTGGAGGTAGGCGGAAACGTAAATACTCCATCTGTAACTTCCAGTAAGGAAGGTTATTATACTCGTTTTTATGCTTTTGGTTCCACAAGAAATATTGTACAGGACTACAAAGGAGCCAATGTAAACAACCTTGTAAACAAACGTCTGACGCTTGATCCAGTTAAATATCCGGGTGGATATAAAGACATACATGATAATCTCTCTTCTGACGAAATTTTCAGCAAGGTACTTATCTTTGATGATATATATCCGTCTTCTAAATTGAAGATTAGTGATGTGCGTGTACGGTTGATGTGGACCTTGGATTCTGAAGGAAACAAAGTTCAAGTCGGAACAAACGAGGATGGAGAACCAATATATGATCAATACGCTATTTGGTATTTTCAGATTGCCGATTTTACTTTTAATAATACAACATACGATAAGGATACCAATCCGCAAGGTATGCTTATTTCTGGGAAAACGTTGTCTGTCCATTTTCAAGATGGTCCTCTTTCTGGTCGTGAGTTTGAATTGAACTATCATGATAAAAGCGAAACAGTATCCAGTGCGGATGGTTCTCCTGTCCAAATAAAGGAAGGAGACTATGAAATTCTCTTTGTTAAAGAAGGTTCTCTTGTCATTCCTATGATAAGCAATCTTATCCCGGCTGACGGTAATGAAATAATCCTTTTCAATATCCGTATGCCGGAAGAGTATACAGCATCGGCTTATTTGGACTTGGAATCATCCCTAGATAAGGAAATGGAACGCATGTCTTCTGACTTGAACAACTACCAGTTCTCATCTAATCCGGTGGTCTTTAAATCAGATAATCCCAATCTGTCATTAGGTCGGAAGGTTACTTACAAAAATGGTAATTATTCTTATTCAACTCGTGTTATAAAGCTTGTTACAAGGCTAGACTATGATACTGAACAAACTATTATAGTTGGTAACGAACAGATAAAAGGGAATACTCAGGAAATAAAGGAAGAGGTTGCTTCTGCCAATAAGGATATTAATTTATTAGCGATATTAAATAGTACCACAAATTCCTTGACGCAAGCCTACAATCGTACCCAGCAATTGATGCTTGAAGGATTTGCGTCCATTAAAGATATGTGGAGATTTGACCCTAATAATGATAATACCATCTTTTCAAAATATAATGTTTACTCAGAAAAGGCTGTATCTGCTAAAGGCTTTGCACCCGGTTCAGGTGGTGGTAGCGGTGAAGGTGGAGCAACCGCTATGTACCAACTTAATGACGTAGCGAAGAATGATTCTGAGACGAACGTTCTGGGTGCTGCTCCGGGAAAGGTTCTGACTTACGGGACTGACGGCAAATGGTATGCTGCCGATGCGGTAGGTCTTGATGAAACCGCCCTGAGCAAATATCTTACGGACAACGAATATACTACGCGGACATGGGTTAGCGAACAATTAGGTAATTATACCACTACTACCGACCTTGCCACCCTTCTTGGAAATAAGGTGGACAAGGTAGATGGGAAAGGGCTGTCAACCAATGACTTCACGGACACTCTCTTGGATAAGCTGAACAGTATCGAGGAGGGTGCCAACAAGTATATTCTTCCTATTGCCAAAGCCGATATTCTTGGTGGTGTCATGATCGGTTCTACGCTGACAGCTTCCGCAACCGGTATCCTTAACCTTCCAGAGGTGACGACTGCCGGCACTTATACGAAAGTGACTACGGATATTTATGGCCGTGTGACAAGCGGCTCCTCTTTGTCAGCCGGTGATATCCCCGCCCTCAGCATTTCGAAAATTACAGGTTTACAGGACGCATTGAATGAGAAAGTCAATAAGTCTGACTTTAATACAGAATTTGACAAAGCCATGCAGAGATGGTTTGTGCGTGATACGGCAAACAAGGGCTTGCATCCTGCTGATTACAACTCTGAGGCGGTTGGCATATATTCCGATTCATATATTTCAGCCAAGGGAGCAAACCCCGGAAGTGGCGGTGGTAGCGGGGGTGATTTCGACCGTTTGGACTCATGGTCTGACTACGATGCCAGCAAATCCGAATACGTACTTTCTGCCGGACTGGGATGGGACTTGAATACCCGCCTGAGTACTTTGGAAAGCCAACCTTCCGGGCTTATCTTAACCACTTCCGGTACAGGTAACGGATTGGCTGGATTTACCCAAAGCGGTAATACCGTGACGTTTGCTAAAACCACTTTTCTGACATCGCATCAATCCATATACGGGCTGACTATCCAAAGGAACGGAACAGCACTTGGGACATATACGCCCAACAGTGCCGATAAGACTATCAATATATCCGTTCCTACCAAAGTGAGCGAACTCAGCAACGATAGCGGGTTTGCCTTAAAGTCTTATGTGGACGGTAATTTCCCGAAACTCTCCGGTGGCCTTATTCCTTCTTCCTACCTGCCTTCCTATGTGGACGATGTTATTGAAGCTGCCAATGTTGCTTCTTTCCCCACAACAGGCGAAAGCGGAAAGATTTATGTTGCGCTGAATACAAACCTTACTTATCGTTGGAGTGGTACAACATACGTGGAGATTTCCCCGTCACTTGCCTTGGGTGAGACTTCTACAACGGCTTATGCCGGAGACAAGGGCAAGGCAAACGCCACGGCTATCGCGGCACTCAAAGCCATTACAATCTCAGCCGGGACAGGATTGACGGGTGGTGGTAATTTAACGTCTGACCGCACTATTTCCCTTAAAGTGGCTACTACTACAACACTGGGAGGAATAAAGGTAGGAGACCGCTTGAGTATAGACGCGGACGGAGTTCTTGATGCCACTTACACCTATACCCTGCCTACCGCTTCGTCTTCTGTCCTTGGAGGCGTAAAGGTTGGAACTACCTTGGCTATCTCTTCGGGTGTGTTAAACTTGAAGTCTGTTATAACTGCCGGAACATATACCAAAGTAACAGTAGATACCTATGGGCGTGTTACCTCTGGTGCCAGTCTGGCAGCTTCCGACATACCCTCTCTTTCCATATCAAAGATAACAGGTTTGCAGGATGCACTTGACAGCAAACTGACAAAGACCGATTTTGCAAGTTATTTTGCCACGGAGATGGCGAAATGGTTTGTGCGTGACGTTAATGGCAAGGCGATATACCCGGCGGCATATAGCGGGAATGAGATAGGCTTCTACTCAAAGAGCTTTATCTCTGCAATGGGTCTTAATCCAAATGCCGGGGGTGGCGGTGGAGGAGGTCTGATTGAGTCCGTGTATGGCTATGCAGACCTTGGAAAAACTTTTTCCGACAGTAACCTGAATGATACGTTCAACGCTTATACAGTAAACCGTCTGGCTTCTCGCATCACTTCCCTTGAAAACTCTTCTATAACGGAAGTCCCGTGGGGGATCATCACCAACAAGCCAAGCACGCTTGGAGGTTATGGCATTACGGATGCTCTGTCAAAAACGGGGACTGCTGCCGATTCAAGTAAATTGGGAGGCTTTACTCCCGCCTCTTACGATTATGTATCAGCATATAACTTTACTACCGGCTGTTTGGTGAAAACCAATATCTCCGCCTCTACTCCTGCCATGTGTTTTGTCCACATTATAGGAAATGGATATGCCTCTTTGAGAGAAATAGATACTACGCTTCAATTCTATAATTATCCGGATGGCAATTCGATCATAAACAGTTCAGCCACCAATTACGGATTAGACTTTGGTGACATTTCAGTGTTTAACTATGACGGTGTTGTATATATATGGTTTAAACAAACCGGTGCTTTCCAGACCTTCTTCGTATATGTCCACTATAACTACGGAATATGCAATCGGGTTACATCTATTACCAACGCATCCAAACCAACATCCGGTATAACCAGACAAGTAACCGTAACTCCGAAAGATATAGCATTGACTACAAGTAATGTTGCCTCTGCTACGAAACTTGCTACATCTAGGACTATTTGGGGACAACCCTTCAATGGGACAGCGGACGTATCCGGTGCTTTGTCGGGGGTAACTGATATAACGGCTTCTGGTGTATATAGTACTACTGCTTTAAACCCCGGATTCAAAGTAGTATCCGGCTCTACTGATAAAGCATGTATGGGATGGACGGACGAAGCTGGTGCGTATATATTTAACTACACTTCTTTGGAGTCTATAGGTGCACATGATAATGGTTATCCTGTTTATGGGAAGGCAGGTAATAGATACATGATGCCATATACGAGGAAGTTGTTCTATAAATCTGATTATGAACGATGGGTAGTGCTGTTATGGGAAGAAACTACAGGCACACATAGATTAACAGGTGAACTATTCACTAGTGAAAGCGGTTCAGCAAGATACGGAGCAGCCGACGTAAGGCTCTGGTACTCAAGATGGAGTACCGCAACAAGTAATTATGACAGTAATTTTATACTCAATACCTACGGAGTAGCTTCACCTTGGGATTTAGTCACTTGTAAATATGGCGGTAAAACCTATTTCGCTTTGCAATATACTAACACTACTGCTACATCCGCTTATTTCACTGGTACGTATAGCGGCATATCTTTTACAGCTATCAAGTATTATACAACTGCCCATGATAATGTTGCAGCCGTGGTAAACAACAGTGAGATTTACAATTCTATTGCCGATGTTACCACCTCTGTAATAAGTGCTAACGGTACTAATTATGCTCTTACATCAAGCAACGTGGCTTCTGCTACCAAGTTGCAAACGAGCCGTACTTTATGGGGACAGAACTTTGATGGTACGGCTAGTATAAACGGAACCTTGACAAGTGTTGGACATATCCAATTCTTGGCTAATGCAACGTATAGTATAGGGACTGATACTAATAATATTTTAACCGTCCATGCTGGAACAATTAAAAGCAGAAGTACCCTTTATGTAGAATCAGGTACATCAGCATCTATTATATTCAAAGTGAATGCAGGTACTGAGGCTGGACGTTTCTTGCAACCCAATGGTTATTTAGGACTGGGCACTACATCCCCTACAGAAAGGCTCCACGTTGCAGGAAACATCACAGCCAACATCTTAAAGTCTACCATAGCCACAGGGACAGCTCCGTTGACTGTAGCCAGTACAACCGTGGTGACAAACCTCAATGCTGATTTATTAGACGGGAAACATCTTGCGCATGTGACTGAAAGGCAATATGCAGGTTCTTCTGCGTCTGGGACAAAGACAGGATGGTTCAGAATTGGAGAAACATCAGTAACGGATTCGGGTGGATGTAGTTTTATACTATTTATTCACCGTAATTATTCGTATCTGAATAATGAAAGTTACACTATATCCGTAAACATAACTTATGGAGGTTATGCGACAATCAATCAGATTTCTGGATATTCGAATGTAGAAATAACTAGTTCATCTCCTCTTTTGGACAAAATACGTATTACCGGGAACTCACTTGGTAATTATTATGTGGATATACACATTGAGTGGAGTACTACTACAAATCAATATTATTGGAGTGCGGTAGGTGCATTAAAAACTTATGATACGTGGAAGACGGAAGCTGACGATAATATAACAACTTTAAATAATACGTTTGAAGCAAGGTTAACTACAGGTATATGTAATAATATAAAAGCGGCAACAAATAAAAGTTATTTCATAAGAAATTATGTTCCCGCATTGTCAGTAGGTTATCATTCAGGTATCTCTTTTGGAAGGGAATCAAGCAACTATAATAATGCATACGTAGGATTCCGTTATGCCGGGTCAGGGTCAACCAGTAATGGCTTGAATTTCGGTATGTATGGTGCAGATAATTTAATGTTCTTAAACGGCTTAGGGAATTTAGGGATAGGGACTATTACCCCTTCTTATAAATTGCACGTTGTGGGAGATATTTACTCTACTGGGAACATTATTTCTCCTACATATACGTTAAATAATTCTTCTACTAATCCGTACTTGAAATTGGTTCATGGCGGAATTAATTGGTATCTGCAAGCGTATAGTAATACATATATATATCTGGGAGCAGGGACGACTAATTCCTTGCGCATAGATAACCAAGGGAATACTTATACTCCCGGTACTTTTAATGCCAAAGTAGGAATATGGAGTGACGGGTATGTGTCTGCAAAGGGACAGAACACCACTTCCGACATGCGCTTGAAGAATAAAGGGCGTGACGTATTCCTAACGATAAAAGATATAGCTAACGCTCCGGCATTCGAATACACTTGGAAGGATGGCACACCCGGTGTTATGGTTGGTTCCAGTGCCCAGTACTGGAGAGGAATAAATGAGAACTTCGCACCGCTTGGACCGGATGGGAAATACTTGGCAATGCAATACGGGAATGTGGCGTTACTGGGCGTTATCTCTCTTGCCCGGCATTTTGAGACATTGGAAGAAAGGGTGAATAGGTTGGAGAAAGAGAATCTGGAGTTGAGAGAATTTAAAAGAAAAGTAGAACAGCGATTGTCTGCATAATATAGATTTATATAGATATGAGAAAGATAAGAAAAAACAATGACATACTTGTAGAGGTATCCGTGAAAAGGGACGGATATCCGGAAAATCTTGCAGGCAAGGATGTGCATCTTTCCATGAAGGTTGCCTATATCAATATTCCGGTCAGAGATTTTACCATCAATGGCAATGTCATATCTTTCACTTTCCCTGCATCCGCACAGAAGCATGTAGGCGTGTACAGCCTGACGATACAGGTGAATAGTGGGGATGCAACCAATACCGTTGACAAGTGCGATATCTTTGAGCTTGTAGGTTGCAGTTGCCAGATATCAGGTGAAGATGATCCTAATATAAAAACCGAATCCGTCTCTCTGGGATTGGATGTGTATCTTGATGCAGGAGGCTCCGGGACAGGGGGTGGCGGTGGAGAAGGGACTTCTGATTACAATAATCTGGAAAACAAGCCCACAATTAACGGAGTACAGTTGGAAGGGAACATGACCTTTTCCGACTTAGGCATTCAAGTTAAAGATCATGTTCTTTATATACCATAACTTTAAAAACAATATAAAATGGCAACTTTAAGAAAAGTAAATGTAGCAGGTTCGCTTCACGACCTTGGTTTGAGTGATTCTGAATTAAACAAACTGGCTAGTATTCCAGCCGGAGCGCAGGCAAACGTGATTGAAGCTATCAAATTGAATGGCAAAGTATTAACAGTAGAAGACAAGACGGTGGATATCGTAGTGGATACTTCCGTGTTCAAAGTTGTTCAGACACTCCCGGAAGCACCAGACGCAGCCGATGCTAATAAAGTATTTGTCGTCCCAAAAGGAGAAAGCACGGGGCAAATGGGTGATATGTATGATGAATACATATATACGAACGGTGAATGGGAACTTGTAGGTTCCGTGCAGGCTACCGTTGATCTTAGCAATTATGTACAGAAAGAAGCAGGGAAAGGACTCTCTTCTAATGATTATACGGATGCAGACAAGGCGCAGCTTGCCGCAAATACTGAGAGGATAGAGCAGGTCGCATCCAATGCCAACAAAACAACGTTTGCCGTTGCGGACGGAACGCTCACTATAACCACTACAGAAGTTCCAGCAAAACAATAACGGGATTTATGGCTAATATTACGAATATAAATATTAACGGGACATCGTACGGTGTGGGACAAGAATCTACAGGAGGAAGTTTTTATGTCCCAGACCGTATTGAACCTCCAACCGAAGAGACTTTATCTTATGTAGACGAAGACAATGCAGTTGTTTTTTTTAGCATAGGGCAAATGTGTCGCGTTTATGACAACTCTTCTGCAAGATATGTATTCTATCAATTTCAAGGTAATGTAAGCGGGAAAGCGGAATGGAGACAAATTAAGGATTCTGATTCATCATCCATATATGCATATATAAAGGTAGTCTTGAAAACCGATCGCGAAGAGAATGTTAATTTTCTTGATGGAACTAGGGTAACGATAACGGATGTTACCACCTCGGAAGAGACATACAGCACATGGTATGGTGGAGATCCAATTGTATTTCGCGTATATGCAAACAAGCCATACGATATAAGTGTATCCGATGTAAGTGGATATATTACACCGGAATCAGAATTCGTTTTTGCAGCTTCTTATGTGGATAAGGATATTGAATTTACATATCAGTATATGGATCGCTCCTATATTGATATTTATTTTGGCGCGTCTGATCCGGCTGCGATATACGGAGATATAAATAAAGGGGTAATAGCTGAACTTGTATCTGAGTTTAGAAGATGTCTGGTTAAAAAGACCCATGAGGGAGAAGTTACTATATGCTATTTACACGATATAGATGGTCGCTATTTCCATGATGGGACTTCGGCTTCGGGTGTTTATGGTACTTACGGAGTGGATACTATGGTATATTTCCCTGAATATTACTACAAGATAGTAAAAGACGTTTTTATCAAAGATTCTATTAGAATTTACATATCCAAATATAAAGTGGATGATGAGTATATACATGTCCCGTCTTGTTTGGTTGGAGCATATAAGGCAGTTTACTATAACAATAAAATGGTTAGCTATCCGTCTACAAACGTAAACTATGCAGCGACTAAAGACGCATTTAAAAGCCGCGCTTCTGCCCGTGGAACAGGATATCAGATTATAGACTACAACCAGCACTGTACAATAGCTTTATTTCTTTATGCCAAATACGGAAGAAGAGATTTGCGCAATGTGCTTGGCAGTAGGGGTACATTATTAAATAATACCGGATGGTCTATATCATCAGGAGTCAAAGATTCAGATTCAAATCCTAATTCCGATTATGGGGCAGTTGGCCTGTGTCTTGAAAATGTATATGACGGTGGGTATGAAATAATGGACGGTATTACATTTAATAGGAATGTTTATAATAATACTTATACTATAACTAATTTAGATGGGTCAACAAGAACGATTACTAAAAATGTTAATAATACGAGTGGGTATATAAAGAATATACTAGCAGAAGAAGGAGGCTCTTTTTTTGATGTACTTCCTACAAATAATGGTGGAAGTAGTAATATTTGGTACACTGATTATTTTTACGGGATGGCCAGCGCTGATTATTTACTAACACGGGCTTCGTCAGACCCCCAAAAGTGTGGACCTATCGCCTTGTATTGTTTTGCTTCTAATAATACAAGTAGTGATGTCACCTCTCGCCTCGCTTTCAGAGGAAGCATCATAGTAGAGGAAGACGTAGAAGCATTCAAAGCATTACCGGTAATAATATAAAGACATGAAAATAGAAAGAGTATATTCAACAGAGATGCAACCAATAGTGGAGTATAGTTCACTTGGTAGCGAATGTCGTGTCCGTTGGGACTTCAAAGAAGCTCCTGATAACATGATAACCTATATGGAGGCTCTGTTTAAAATGAACAAGCCAACGATAGAGGATATCAAAAAAATCATTACTGCTTCTATTAATCAGGAGGTGGACAACGAGATATACTCCGGGTTCGTATGGAACGGATACTCAGTATGGTTGTCTACTGAAAACCAGTTTAATTATAAGGCGGCTTATGACCTTGCCGTGCAGACCGGAGGTTCAAGTTTGCCTGTCACTTTCAAGTTTGGTTCTGATGATAATCCACAGTATTATAAATTCAATACGGTAGAAGAGCTTTCCGATTTCTATACCAAATCGGTTGGATACATACAGGATGTATTACAACGGGGATGGGCAAGAAAGGACGGATTTGATTTTTCTAAATATCAGGAGGAATTGGGATGAGTATAGTAAACGGAATAATCACAGACCCTATAGCTGATAGAGACCCATACGTTTGTATGGGGGTCGGAAAATACAATGGCTGGTATGACTGGGCGTATATTTGTTCCAATGCTCATGGAAAAACAAATAAATGGAGTCAGAATAAGCCGGTTCGGTTTGCTGGACCAGATAATGAAATAAGTGCAACATGGTATAGAGGAGATGACGGAAAGTGTGGATATGATATTACAGTGGCAAATGACGCAGATACAATCATATCTCAAATATTTGACGGTAATAATACATGGGAATATCTTCCTCCTCGTGTTGGTGTGGATTTTTCTAGATTACCGGACTTTATTGGATATGACCATTCCTGCGTCGCTCCGTTTTACAACCCAATCAATCAAAGTGGAATTGTTGCTGCGGGAAATACAATGGTGCAAAGACTTCTATCAAATAATCAAGCTATTGACAATCCTAGAAACATTAATCCTTTTACAGATATAATGCTTAATGGGAAATTGATATCAGATTGGTATTATGCCTGTGTGGTGGTTTCTACATCAGGCAGTAAGGTTGTGGGGTTTTGTGCTCCCAGTCCCATAAGTACCCAAAAAGTAGTAACTCTTTTAATGGAACCGACTTATTTTAGTGCTACATCTCCGGGGTCTTATTATTTAATTCCATTGATAGTAAGTGCTTCTGTGGGAACATGCAATTTTGCAGCCGGAAATAAATGGCCTTCATCAGCTTATTATTCTACACTACCTATAAAGAAGGCTGTTCTTACAACTTATCCTCGAAGTTATATAATGATGAGCGGAGATGCAGAGTATTCTTATTATAACGGTGTTAAAAATGGTATCTCTTGGTCTCTTTATGGTACAAATAGAACTGATAGTCCTGTTGAAATCGGAGAACTGATAGTATCTGTATGGTATAAGGATAGAACCGAAGAAGGGGAGAGAGCTGTAAAAGTGTACGAATATGAAGAAAGAAACGAAAATCGGATATCTATTCCTGCTCAATCGGTTAATTGGGATACTCACTTAGGGGGAAATATTCTGAGCAACTTAATAGCCGGATGGAATACTTCTTTTGATTATTTTATGGAAATAGAAAGTACCAACGAGTTGCTAGGAAAGATAACAGTGAACGTCTCTTAATCAATTTATCATTGAATTTATCAATTGTTTAACCAAATAAAAAAATAGAATTATGGTAGAAATTACAAACCGCAGCAATTCCGGAGAATTGAAGTACACGGATGCTAACTATGAGATGGCAGGCGATTTTCGCCAAGATCCTTCAACCAATAATGTGATAACTCTCAACCTGAGCGTAAACAAGATCAATGATGGTTTTATGGGAAATGTAAACGGCTACATGGAAAATGGAGAGTTGAAATTCAACATGAATCAGATTCCATTGGCTGAAATGGCTTCCATTGTGACCGCGATAGCCAATTGTATCAATGAGATTAAAGAAGAAACTGTATAACATCAAAAAATAAGAATTATGACTTACGAAGAAGTATTTTATAAAAGAGTTATTTTGGCAAATATCCCCCTTGTATATGAAGGAAGAAAACTTCCCAAGTCTGAAACCGCAAGCGTAATGCTTATGCGCGTGGCCTGCAATAAAATAGTGGACGAGTTTCAGGAAGACATGAGAAAAGTAGAAGAAGACCTGAAAAAAGAAGGGTTTTCGGAACGTTCACAGGCAATCGCGGAAATGGAGGACATTGACCGTAGAAAGAAAGCCGCCGAGGAATGGAAGAAAGGTGATAAGGACGCAAATGGGAAACCAATTGAGAAGCCGGAAATGCCTACTAAAGAGGAACTGGAAAAAGCAGAGAAGACTCGGGAGACTAAAGATGAATACGATAAGGAACTTAAAGAGTTGGAAGACAATCTCAATGAAATCCGTGGAAGAAAACTGAAAGAAAAGGTTGATAAGAAGGGTACTTATACCTTCTCCCGTGCTGAATATGCTGAGATATGCGAGGTTATCGGCTATGAAGGTGATATTGAGGTGGTAGGTTTTACTGAACATCCGTCAAAAACATCAAGAGTAGAATTTCTATCGGCGATTGCCTCCAATTTGGTAGCGCAGTGATAGAAAATATCCCGTCCGGCTCTCACGAGTCAGGCGGGATTGTGAGCTAGATAGTGTTGTCCTTACTATCTTCCGACAAAGATAGGAATAATAATCAGATGAAAAATTGCTTAAATGAAAGAAAATGTAATAACCCAGAGTATCCCCGGAGGCTTTTCAGTAATAGCCAGTGGATTTATAATGGAATCTCTAGAGCACATGATACCTTGGCTGATAGTGTCGTTTTCCGTTGTAGTGTGTGACTTGGCTTTCGGAATAAGGAAAAGCCTTCTTATGAAGGAGAATGTACGGTTTTCGACAGCCATTCGTCGGACAATGGGTAAAATGGTTACTTACTTCGCATTTGTATGTATGGTAGTGATGATTAACATTGCTTCGGGTAACAAGTGGAACATCGACGTTTATTCCTGTCTTCTAGTCTGCTTCATTGAATTCTGTTCGATCATAAGCAATATATTGATACCTAAAGGATATAACTTTAATATGATAAAGGCATTAGGGCTGTTTGGAAAGAAAGTTCTAGACGTGGATAAAGAAGATATTAGTGAGATAATAACTAAAGATAAGGAGGAAAATAAATGAATTTAATGGATTTTGTTTTTATTGCGCCATTTGCTTTTTATGTCATAATCTATGCATTTGCGATAAAAGAAACCAAATATACCAATAAAACCGTAGAAAAATGAGGTGCATTTAAACATTACTTTCAATATATGCTCATGTCCATTTGAATAGTTTTCTGGTGAATGTAGCAAAATATATGAAGCCGTTAATATTGGAATAATAAGTATAGGAATTTCCATTTTAAATCTATACCTGGCACAAGTGGCACATAAGCATAATAAAGAGAAAGAATAATAAATGGATATTATTGATGCGGATATGGAAAAGATTATTTGTAGGTACAGTTCTAAAAGCTTGAATGCAGGTATGTATAAGTACATTATAGTAAATATTAATGGCAACTGTATGCAGAAGCCACTAAAAACATTCTTCTGTTCAGGGCTGTAACTTTTAATAAGTTCTGATAAATCCATGATTTTTTTGCAAAGATACGAATAACTAACGAAAAGGAGGAAAATAACAATGGCAAATGTGAATAAACTGGCACCGTGGATTCTCAAATGGGAAGGTGGATGGGTAAACGATCCGGACGATTTGGGCGGTGCAACAAATATGGGTGTGACTATCGGCACGTGGAAGTCATGCGGCTATGACAAGGACGGTGACGGTGATATAGATGTGGATGATTTGCGTCTGCTCACCCGTGAGGATGTCGTTAACCGGGTGCTCAAGCCGCATTATTGGGACAGATGGAAAGCGGACCGGATAGAAAGTCAGTCTGTTGCGAATATTGTAGTCGATTGGTTATGGGCATCCGGTGCGCACGGCATAAAGATTCCTCAACGGTTGCTTGGTGTCGCAGTGGATGGCATTGTAGGTTCTAAGACTATCGCTGCAGTGAATGCCAGAAACCCGCGAGAGTTGTTTGACATGCTTAAGATTGCACGGTTTGACTTTATCGAGGATATATGTCGAAAGCGACCTGCTAACAACAAGTTTAAGCGTGGATGGATGAACCGGATTAATGATTTGAGATTTGAGTCGTAAATTAGCAACATTAAAGATATAGTATTATGGCAGCAACAGATTTACAATTTAGCAAGAATTCAGAAAACAGATATGAGGCACAATTCGTATCGGAGGGTGCGGTAACTATCCAGATGGAACGCTCTGGAAGTGGCTATATTAATGTGTATGCCAATCTTGATGGCATGGATAAGAAGTTTATAGGCGGTTATGGAAGTTACAATGGAGGCAGCAACGAGGTTTTTACTGTGGATGTCCCTTCTGGCATTACCGTTACCATTGAGTCATTACAGGAAGTTGTTTCTGCAAAGATGTTGAGCAATGGATAAATTTGGAATAGGACAGGTTAGGTTGCCGGAATTTCATATAGACAATTTCCGGCTTCCGGTGTTCGGGAATAGCTCTGGAACCAGTGGAAATCATGAGATTGGACTCCATGAATCCCTTGTAGACGCTTGGTATTTCTCTGGTTACTCCAATGAAAATCCTCCTGAGGAGCTTGTTGGAGTTGTTGGGGTTAATGGCTATGCGATGCGACTTCTCAGCTTTGCATTCACCCTTGGATCAGGATTCGGGAAGTATTTTTACAATTTTAGAAAAGGTATTATTCAAACCCCCGTTTCAACCACTTCATACACTCTCAAATACTCGGGAGGTGGTTTTAGGTTATTATGGTACATGCGCATAAATAGCGGAACAGCCGGAAGCCCATTGTATTATGAGTATGGAGCATTTAAATTCAAGGTAACGGGACTTAAAGACGGTGCATCAATAAGGATATCTAAAACGGAATACAACGGGATTTCCCAACAAACAGATTATCTAACTGATAAAATATACGAGGATGGTGTATATACAGTTCCCGGCGGAAATGACAGCGTTTCCCCTGCTGGTAGCACCTATTATGCGTATGTTGATGTAATGAGTATACTACTATACGATAATCCGAAAGACAATCTTATAACCATAGAACTTCTTCCCGCAGAATATGAAGGATACCTTTGTTTTGACGGGGTGGATGATGAGGCCTCGTGCGATAATTTACCTCTTCTTGAGGATTATACGTTGATTTGTAGGAGAGAATACATAGGAACCAGTCCACAAAATGGGAGTAAAGTCCTTGCATCAAAATCAAGCTATATCTCAGCCGGAGAATTTATGGTAGAGTATATAACTAGTAATACACATAAGACTACGAGCTACGGGGCAGGTAACGATGTTGATATTGAACAATCACCTGTTTTTTATCAAACTAAATCCTCTTATAACGGTACCCCTATCAAATATGGTACAGCAAGCCCTGCCAGCCAATTATTTTTAGGGCGTAAAATTGATGGGCATAACAGCGACTGCGCTATCGCCTACTTCGCACTATATAGCCGTACCCTTACCACGCAAGAGATAGAAAAAGAGAAAGTTAAACTTGAAGCTGAATGGAATAAAAGATTAATCAAATGAAATACGCAATTGTAACAGTAGAATGGTGTTTAGGAAAGGGAATAGCAGTACCTACCTATGCCCGAAAAAGTATAAATGGCAATAAAGTTATTCTTCACTATGATTTTATAAGTCCTGTGCTTACTAAAGAAGATGTGATTGAAGTATATGAACATAGCTCTCAGGAGTTGAATACTATATTAAGCGGTGAGGAATGGACTGAAAAATCCCAGGTTTTGGTTTAACGGCAATGTGCTGTCACAGCGGAAGGCCGTTTAAAGAGTTTATATGAACTTAGTAATAACAGATAACCAAAGAAAAAGTTCTATGAATATACATGAATTTAAAGAGTATTCCCGCTTGGGGATCGGAACGCTTATCGGACTATCTTTGATGGCTATTGCGTTAAGCTTGTCATCTTGTAAGACAAGAACCGTATATATGCCTTTTGAAACCAAAGTAGTAGACAGCGTTATATATCATGATACTGCCTTCCAAGAGAAACTTATTCCCTATAAGGATAGTGTATCTACTCGTGATACCACGTCTTTTTTGAGTAATCCTTATGCATATAGCTATGCGGGGTTGAAGGATGGTTTTCTGTATCATTCCCTTGGTATATATCCTTTTGCCACAGTAACGATAAAGATTCCATATTTTGTGGAAAAAATACGCCGTATTGAGATACCTAAACCTTATCCGGTTGAAAGGAAACTTAGTTGGTGGGAGAAAAAAAAGATGGACATTGGGGGATATGCCATTGTTGCCATTGTAATAATGATATTGATTGTAGTGGGAAGGCTGATATATAAACTAAAGAAAGGAGGCTGATATGATTTAGTCGTAACTTAACCGGGATGAGTAGAAGCATCCCAATATGTTATTAACAAATGTTCTCTTTCGGGGCTTAGAGATAAAAGAAAGCCCCCAACGCTCGCGTTTTACACCACATAAAACAACGATTTTGCATAAGGAATACACGTTGGAGGCTAACAATACCTTTAACGCTATTCCTTATGCTTTGTTCATTAAATCGAATGTTTTATGTGGCACGGCAAAGGTAATCATAAAAATGAAAAGTCCATGTGTAAATCTGAAATCTTTGCCGAAATATTAAAAATAGTTTCTAGTGAAACGGAGATATCTACTGAGAGAATCCTTTCCTCTGATAAAGATACTGAAACCGTTGATGCCCGTTATTTACTGGTTCATATTCTTTCAGAAATGGGATTTTACCCTTCTCAGACATCCATTCATTTACATAAAACCAAGAGGGCTATAAACTATATCATATCCAATTTTCAAGAACGCTTGAATAGTGGGAAAATGATGAGAATATATTTGGAAAACATAAAGAAACAGCTTGGAAACAACTGATTTCAAGGGTTTTGCCATATAGGTACTTTTGTTCCACGGTCATATGACCGGAACTAATAGTATATATTATGAGCGAAACAAAAACTTACGTGTTCCCTGAAAGTGGGAACAGTGGCGGGAGTGGCATGATGGCGATGCTTGCTCCGCTTTTGCAGAAAAACGGTCTTGATCCCAACCTGTTGCTTGCCATGAACAACAAAGGCAATGGAGGATTCGGTGGTGAGGGCGGCTGGTTTATGTGGGTAATTTTCTTGTTCTTTCTGTTCCCGTTGATGGGACGCGGCGGTCTGTGGGGCGGCAACGGTGACGGAGGCAACGGAGGCTGTAACGGACTCGGAAGCATCCCTAACCTTATCAACAACGACAACGGCCGTGAACTGCTGATGCAGGCCATCCAGGGTAACGGACAAGCTATCAACAACCTTTCTACTAGCCTGAATTGCTCCGTAGGACAAATCCAACAGGCTATCAACGGTGTAATGAGCCAAGTGCAGCAAGTGGGTAATCAGGTCGGACAAAGCTCCATGCAGATTATCAACGCTATCCAGCAAGGCAACTGTAGCATTGCTCAGCAAATTGCTTCTTGTTGCTGCGAAAACCGTCTGGCTATTTGCCAACAGACTAACACATTGCAGAATGCAATCAACGGTGTTGCTACCGGTCAGGAAAGAGGCTTTGCATCTGTGGCTTACGAAACTCAGCGCCAAACCTGTGATTTGCAGAATTCTATCAAGGATAGCACACAGCAAATTCTTGCCGGACAACGTGCTGCTGAAATGCGTGAGATGCAGAACAAGATTGATAAACTTCGCGAAGAGAATAGTACGTACAAGACATCTGCCATGACTTCTCAAATCGTAGGTCAGGCAACTGCACCTTTGGGAGCTGCTTTGAGTGATTTAAGCTCTCGTCTTGCCAAGATAGAGTGTGCTCAACCTCCTACATTTCCGATGCCGTATTGTCCTGCAAGCGGGAATTATGTGCCGGTGAACTATTCTGTTCCTGTTAATTTCGGTGTATCTACATTGGGAACTTGCGGTTGCTAAGAAAGGAGGTAGTTATGTTATATCCTAACTTAATGTATCCTTATTGGCTCCCAAGTCCATTGTTGATGAATCGTTCTGCAAGGGGAATTAGAAGAATTGATGTAAATGGCATTTATGAACTGTCGACAAACGCTGTTCAGTTGACAGACGCAAGCGTAGATTATGGCATTAATCCATATTGCTACAATGAACTTCCGTGTGAAAGTATAATCCTATTGAAGGTTCATGCGGATGTTCCGGCCGGTGGAGAAGCCTTGCCTGTATACGTCATAACTCCTAATTTGGGGCAGACAACTCTGGCTACCTCCGGGGTTACTACCGGGACATCAAAGGTACCTGTCGTGGACAGTAATAACAATCCCGTCACTGGGACAGATGTCACAGGAACTACAGAACGTCTTGCTTATCTGAATAAGCGCACAGGTGTTATACGTTTTCTGGAATTTACAGCTTCAACGCCGGCCGCTGCCAATAGCGATGTTCCGGCAGTAGCAAGCGTGAATGCAGCGAGAACAAAGTAAAAACTAGAGCGGGTGTATTCCCGCTCTTTAAAAAGTTAATAAGTTATGTTTCAAAGTCTAAGACAATCTAATATATTTTATATCCTTCAAAAGGGGGAAAATCCAGCATTGAAAATGGGTCAGGTTGTTTCGGTAAGCAATCCTCAGCCTAAGTATGGACAATATGTTCCCGGACAAGCTTTTGGGCAAAATATGGAAACAGTTGTTGATGTGACGGTTAAAGTTGGTGAAGAAACAATGGAATTCAAACAGCTTCCTGCCAATCTTTCTATTGCTAATTTCGGTCAGAATGGCGTTGTGGTATCTGAGAGCAGGGAAGCCATGAACGCAGAGGTAGAGTCTATGCTAAGGACCAGTAATCAAGTTATAGAAAGTGTTCCTTTTCATAAGAATGTAATCTCTTCCTGTGATGTAATATTGAGAGAGTTAAATCCTCAATTTGCTAAAGAAAAGGAACAGGAAGAAAAAATTGGCGCTCTTGAGCAAAAAGTGTCCGGTGTTGAAAATACTCTTACGGATATAAAGGATATGCTTGCTAAGGCTTTGGGAGGTAGTAGTAACAATTCTAAAAACAAATAATTATGATGATGATTGAAATATCAGAGAGCAAAGTCGAGAAGATGTCCGACTATGCTGAAAAGATGCTTCGTTACGGTGGAAAGCTTATGCAGTGCTTGGAAGAGATTTCTGGCGGTGAAGAGATGGGCGAACGCTGGGATGAAGATCGCAGATATGGCGACGACCGCTATTTCGACGAGGAAAACATGGGCGAACGTGGTGGTTATGGCCGTGGTGGTAATTCCGGCCGTGGAGGCAGTATGGGTGAAAGACGTGGTGTTAGAGGCACCGGACCTTATTCCCGTTATCGTTAAGTATAACTTAGGGGAGTAGTATTTTGCGACTCCCCTATAATATTTATATTATGAGAAGAGAATCATTAGATATATACGATGAACGCCCAAGGGAAATGAAAGCATATCTTTCTAATTTCGGGTGGCATTTCAATAAGAAGATGTGCGAATTTGCTGTTTCCTTAATGAAGAAGATGAATCCTGCTACCGGGAAAAAGGAACGTATTGAACCGATCTCTAAGGATAAGGTTGACGAACTTCTCACCCGATATGGTATAAAGCTGGATAATAATGCTTTATATGATTATGTCTATGCAGCAAATATGTGTAAGGCAGATTTTTTGAAATCGTCTGTTCCTGATGAGCAGCACCTTGCCTTGTACGTTAAGGATGTAATCGACGATCCTGATGCGCCTGATGGTACGCCAATGCGTAGGTGGTATGCTACAATGGTTGCTGCAGGCGAACCGGTGGATTGGGAAGAAATGTTATAGGTATGATAAGGCAGCAGTTCACTTTACCCAAATATGGCTGGCATTGTTCCGTATATTATGCCGTTGATTGTTATTATGTCACAGAGATTATTGCGGAAATGCATGGAATTGGATGTGATGGGGAAATGCTTCGTACTGCCTATGAGAATATGAGTTCCGGTAAAATGAATACTGGAGTCACATATTCCAACTTCCGGGACAGGGAAACGGTGATGGTTATTGCCCTCACTTCTTCTGCAAAAGAGTTCGAAAAATCCTGGCGGCATGAGTGCGGGCATTTGGCCACTCATATATGTCAGGCACTTGACATAACCCCGTATGGCGAGGAAATTCAATATATAGGGGATGATATAGTGGAAAAGATGTGGGAGTACGCTCATCCGTTGCTGTGTGAGTGTGACTGCTGCAAACATAAGGTGAAGGAAATGCTGTAGCAGCTTCTTCACTATCGTTCTTTGACTTATTGGAATTACCGCTAATTAGGATGTTATTTTGTTAAATATGTGAATAAAATCGGTTAAATACACTTTAAAGTGAACACTTTTACTGTTTATCATGTTATATTTGTGGCAGAAAAAGTTAACTGTATGACTGCGATAAATGTAAAATTAGTAGATAAATCGGATAAGGCAACGCTGTACACTATTTGTTTTGAGGGCGAAGATGTTTCCGAATTTGAGAAGTTCCTAATGAAGTTTAAAGATAACGCAGAACTTAGAAGGGACTATCAAATAATTCTTTTGGCAGTAAAAAAGATATTGGACAACGGTGTGTTCGAACGTTATTTTAGACCGGAAGGCAAAGTAAAAGATAATGTCTGCGCATTGCCAATAACATCCGGCAAACTTAGATTATACTGTTTGCGAATATCTGATAAAATACTAATTGCAGGCAACGGTGGAGTGAAGCTAAGCAAGACATATAACGAAAGTGAAGAACTAAGCGGATATGTAATGGATTTGCAAAAGTTTGACAACATTCTCAAAATAGCCATTAAAAAAGGTTCTGTTACAGTAGAAGAAACAGAAATATTAGATATAGAAGATAAAACCTTTGAGTTATGAACGCAAACGAATTATTCAAAAGCTGTATCTCTGATATTCCCAATGACGTAAGGAAGCAGGTAGATATGTCGTTTGCATTATCTGACAAGATTGATGCTATCTTGAAAGAAAAGGGCATGTCTCAAACAGAACTTGCTAAACGTATGGGAAAACGCAAATCGGAGATAAGTAAATGGTTATGTGGAACTCATAATTTCACATTAAGCACGATTGCTAAAATTTCAGACGTATTAGGCTGTGATCTAATTAAGATTTAGTAATCTCTTTGGTTAGAAATTAGAAGGCGGTAATTCTATAGAGTTTTACCGCCTTTTTTGTGTCCGGGCGGTATCCAAGTTCGGACTATTTCATTGTATTGTTGTATGAAGGAAAGTAAGATAGACATATTGCTTGAAAAGGCAGATTTCACTTGTTACAGCGATTTCTGCCTAATATTCAGGGTACTTCAATGGAATGTTTTTTAGAACGTTTTGAGAAGGTACTTCATTGGGTTATACCCTTTGCTGTATTGCTTAGGGTAATATCCATTTGTCTTTTATAAAACAATATTTTATTCTTTCATATTTATTTCTTTTCTTTGCATAGAAACTGATAAAGTTTAGTGCAATAAATCTCGTAAAATACACGTTTTTTGAAGAAGTTTCGCTATTGTTTCGCAATTGATTGTTTTTATTTTTGGCAATTGGTTGATTAATAATGGTGTATGTAAAATATAATATCAGATTCCGGTTCTGAAGGTCGTGGGTTTGAGTCCCACCCGGGTCACTATATAAGAAAGAGGGGATACTATTTAAAGTATCCCCTCTTTCTTATATAGTATGTTAATCTTCTATTTTTATCATTTCCAATGGTAGTATTGAGTATGTTACTCTCAGTGTCTTTATTTCCGAATCAGTGGCATAAATGAATATGCACCTATTGACAGTCGGAATCTGTATTTTTCTTATCTTTTCTTTCCACTTATATTGTACATAAGTGGTAGGGAGGTGGCTTATGATGCCTTTGTTATCCAAGTCTTCCCTTATTTTTTTTTCTTTCCAAGGTGATATTAGTACGATGTACCAGTTCCGTGTTTCGTTGAGATATTTTTTTATGTCTTGAAGTTTCATGGTTAGTAAGCTTGCTTAACTACGAAATCGAAGGTTGTGAAGAATTGGGGTTTGTTGGCGATAGCTATGGGAAGAATAATACTGACTGCTATCTTATTACCTTTTCGGATATCTTTTGGGTTATATATCTTTTTGTTTTTTGTACCTTCCATCAAGATGCTTGCTGTACAGGTTTCACTAATTTCACTATTACCGTTTATTATTTCTTTTGAAGGGGAAGATTCTGATTCCGGGTAAAGCAATAGCCCTGAGGCGCGTCCGTTGATGATGAATTGCGCATTTTCCCAATTGACTTGCGCAGCATCAGATGAATTATTCTGGATAATTATTTTCCAAAAACTTTCATTAGGAATGAACTCATAGGTGAGATTTCCGTTTATACATTCCAGTTTTCCTTGTTGGTTTTCATGCCATTTGAAGCTTATGCAACAGTTTTTGTCTACATATTGGGCTTGCATAGTGGCTGGTAAAGTCCAAAAAAGCAAAAGTAGGAAGCTTTGCTGCTTTTTATATTTGCGATAGTCGTTGTATATCCATAATAAAATTATCAAAATACAGATAGGAATGGCTATAAGTATAAGGATTAATAACGTCATAGCTGTTAATTGTTTATATGATTTTGTGACAAAAGTATCAAAATATATCTGATTAAACAAATAAATTATGAATAAAATGAAGTGTATGAACAGATAAAATTTTATTTTTCATTCTTTAGGTCTAAATTATAAATCGTACCTTCATTAAAATGGAAAAGCCCAATATATACATAGGTGAAATTATAAAAAATGTCATGGCTGAAAAGCAAGTGACAAAGGCGGAACTTGCAAGAAGACTGCAAGTTAAGCCTCAAAGTGTTGATTATATGTTGACACGAAAAAGCATTGATACAGATACTCTCTATAACGTATCAAAGGCTTTGGATTATGATTTTGCTCTGTTATATTCTATTAGTAAGGAACAGATAAATTGTGATAAAAAAGACGAAGCTTACAAAGTGCCGACTGCTAAGGTTCTGATAGAGTTGGAATTAAAGCCGGAGGAAATCATAAAATTAAACTTGAAGAAAAAAATAGCGGAGCTACTGAAATGATTTTCTTCTTTTCCAAAAATATCAAAGTGTCCGGTTTATTTGTCCGAATGCTTCATGTAATTTCTCCCAATTATCACAAAATGCCTGCATGGACGGGAATAGTACATTTGCTCCCGCATCTAATAATACTTGTCCATTGATAGGACCTGTGTTGACGGCTATAGTGAATATACCTGCGGCTACACCAGCTTGTACGCCCATAGGTGCATTTTCCACCACGATAGCTTCATTGGGTTTTACTCCCCCTTTCTGCAGAGCCATCAGATAGGGTTCCGGATGGGGCTTACCATATTTTACATCAAAGGCGGTTACCATCAATTCTCGGTGAAACATACCGGGGAAGTTGTGTGACAGCCGGTCTAACAATGAATGTTGCCCGGAGCCGGTAACTACCATAGGGACCAGTCCGTCTGCTTTTATTTTTTGCAGTACTTCCCATGCGCCGGGCATACGTTCCGGTTCAGGATTACTATTGAACTCAGCACTCTTTTCTGCATATATACTCTTTATCATTTCAGGGGTGGCATCTTTACCGTATTGCCGCTGATAAACGATATTTATGGTAGCAGCTCCGGTTCTCCCCTCATGCAGATAAGCTTCTTCACGGCTCAGATGGAGGTCATGGCGTTCCATAACCTTGTGCCAGGCATCGGCATGGTAAGGCATAGAGTTGAACAATACACCGTCCATATCAAAAAGGACAGATTTCAATTGAATTTGTGAGTGCCCACTGGATTGAAGATAACGGGCGATAGCTTCTTGAAACATAATACCTATTGTTTTATAGCTGCAAAGATACAATAAAAAAACGAGGTGTGAATGAGTTTAATCATTCACACCTCGTCTATCTGTGTTTAACTTACTCCTCTTTAGAGTCTTGCCTGGATAGCTTTTGACTCTTCTTCGTATCCCGGCTTATTCAGCAGAGCAAACATATTCTTCTTGTATGCTTCTACACCTGGTTGGTTAAATGGATTAACGCCCAGCAGATAACCGCTGATACCACAACCGATTTCAAAGAAATAAAGCAACTGACCGATGTTATATTCGTCCAGTTTTTCGATAATGATACGCATATTAGGCACACCACCGTCTACGTGAGCCAATTGAGTACCCAGTTCGGCCATCTTGTTTACTTCGTCCACACGCTTACCTGCCAGGAAGTTCAGGCCGTCCAGGTTTGCTTCATCAGAAGGCACTTCCAGTTTGTGGTCTACTTTCTCTACAGAGATTACAGTTTCAAAGATAGTGCGTTCGCCTTCCTGAATCCATTGTCCCATGGAGTGCAGGTCAGTAGAGAAGTCTACAGCAGCCGGGAAAATACCTTTATTTTCCTTACCTTCCGATTCTCCGTAAAGTTGTTTCCACCATTCGCTTACATAGTGCAGTTTCGGGCAGAAGTTCACAAGAATTTCAATCTTCTTGCCATTCTTGTACAACTCGTTACGAGTAGCGGCATATTGTGCAGCCAAGTTCTCTGCAAACGGAACATTTACTCCGCAAGCCTTTTCCATATCCGCAGCACCGGCAACTAATTTTTCGATGTCGAAGCCAGCTATTGCAATCGGCAATAAACCTACCGGAGTCAGTACGGAGAAACGTCCTCCTACGTTATCGGGGATAATGAATGATTTGTAACCTTCTTTATCGGCTGTAATGCGGGCAGCGCCTTTCTTTGCATCCGTGATGGCAACGATTACTTTCTTAGCCATATCCTTACCGCGTTGGTTTTCGCATTGCTTTTTCAGCAGGCGGAAAGCAAGAGCAGTTTCGGTAGTAGTTCCTGATTTGGAGATATTGATGACACCGAATTTCTTGTCTTTCAGGAATTCGGTCAGTTCATACAAATAATCTTCGCTGATATTGTGTCCTGCATAGATCATGACAGGCGCAGTTTTCTTTTCCTGTAACCAGGTGAAACTGTTTGATAAAGCCTCGATAACTGCACGTGCGCCGAGGTAGCTTCCGCCGATACCGGCAACGATTACTACATCGCAATTGTCGCGCATAACCTGTGCAGTAGCTTTCAGGTCGGCCAGATGCTCTTGACTGATAGATGAAGGGAGGTGCAACCAGCCTAGGAAGTCATTTCCTTTTCCGGTACCGTTTTCCAATGCTTCCTGCGCAGCCTTTACCTGAGCTTCGTAAGCAGCAACAGATGCTTTGGAGATAAATCCAAAAGTCTTTTCGATGTTCAAACTAATCATAATATTCTAGGTTTTAAAAGCCTCTCCTCTCATCCCTTTCCCATGGAAAAGGGGGAACTGAGTTGCTTTTGATTTAAAAGATGTTTATTGTATGTTGTTTATTATACTTCTATCTGAGCGAGTCAGTCAGCAACTTGATTTCTATCATGGGTGAAATGCGTTCGTACAAGATGTTATAGACAGCATCCAGTATCGGCATGTTGACATGGTGATGTTTGTTGATTTCCTTGATACACTTTGTTCCGTAGTATCCTTCAGCAATCATCTCCATTTCTATCTGCGCACTTTTCACAGAGTATCCCTTACCGATCATTGTACCAAACGTACGGTTACGGCTGAAATTAGAATACCCTGTCACCAGCAAGTCACCTAAATAAACAGAATCATTCACGTTTCTGTTCAACGGATGTACAGTTTGCAGGAAACGATTCATTTCCTGTACGGCATTGGATATCAATACTGCCTGGAAGTTATCACCATATTTCAGACCACTGCAAATACCTGCGGCAATGGCGTACACGTTTTTCAGTACAGAGCTGTATTCTATACCGGCTACGTCATTGCTGACAGATGTTTTAATGAATGAACTGGCCAGACGACGGGCGATGGTACATGCTTTGTCTGTGTCCGGGCAGGCAATGGTGAGATAAGAGAGACGTTCCAGGGCTACTTCTTCCGCATGGCAGGGACCTGCCAATACAGCAATATTTTCAGGTGGAACGCCATATTCTTTTGTGAAGTACTCCGATACGATCAGATTGTCATCGGGTACGATTCCTTTAATAGCAGTGATGATGAATTTATCCCGTATCCGCGTTTTCAGTTTTTTTAAGTGGGCTTTGAGATAAGGGGAAGGAGTGACAAATATCAGCGTATCAGACTCTTTCACCACATCGTTGATGTTTGAGGAGAAATTGATACGTTTCATGTCAAATTTGACGCCCGTCAGGTAGGCAGGGTTATGGCCCAGTCGTTTAAAATCAGCTATACGATCATCTCGTCGCATATACCAGTTAATCGACTCAGCCTGAGCAAGTACCATTTTTGCAATGGCTGTAGCCCAGCTTCCTCCGCCCATTATGGCTATCTTTCCGGGTAGTTTCATATCGAAATTAATAATTAATAATTAAAAATTAAAAGAGGGAAAGGAAAGTAAACTCCTTTCCCTCGTTCGATCTTTAATCTTCTTATTTAATTTTTAATTCTTTAATTCTTAATTTTTTCGATCCAGCCTTCTACGTCGTTTACAGACGGGTTGGTCAGTTCCAATTTGTATTTTTTGTTGATACCGCAAATGTCTTGATGTAACTTTTGCGGATTTACACCTTTCATGTCTTCTATTGTGTTGTAGCCGGCTTTCTGGATAACGGGTACCCAGTCTTCGGCAATACCCAGTTCCATATATTTGGCCGGAGCATCTTTCGGGATAACCTTCTCGGGACGCATTTGCGGGAAGAATAGCACTTCCTGAATATATGACTTACCTGTCATCAGCATAGTAAGACGGTCGATACCAATACCGATACCAGATGTAGGAGGCATACCGAACTGCAGAGCACGCAAGAAGTCTTGGTCGATGAACATTGCTTCATCGTCACCCTTTTCGCTCAGGCGTAACTGATCTTTGAAACGCTCTTCCTGATCGATGGGATCATTCAACTCACTGTACGCATTGGCAAGTTCTTTACCATTCACCATCAATTCAAAACGTTCAGTCAGACCCGGTTTGCTGCGGTGCATCTTGGTCAACGGACTCATTTCAACAGGATAGTCAGTGATGAATGTCGGTTGGATAAAGGTTCCTTCACAGAATTCACCGAATATTTCATCTATCAGCTTACCCTTGCCCATGGTGTCATCAATCTCCATCTTCAGCTCTTTACAGATCTGGCGGATTTCTTCCTCACTCTTGCCATTGAGGTCGTAACCGGTTTTTTCCTTGATAGCATCCAGGATAGGCAAGCGGCGATATGGTGCCTTGAAACTGATAGTCTTACCGTCGATGGTAGTCTCTTCGCTGCCATTTACAGCAATGCAGATACGTTCCAGCAATTTTTCGGTAAAGCTCATCATCCAATTGTAATCCTTATATTGTACGTAAAGCTCCATACAGGTGAACTCCGGATTATGGTTCTTGTCCATACCTTCGTTACGGAAGTTCTTGCCGATTTCATAAACACCCTCAAAACCACCTACAATCAGACGCTTCAGGTAAAGCTCGGTAGCGATACGCAGATACAGGTCGATATTCAGTGAGTTGTGGTGGGTAATGAACGGGCGGGCGCTTGCTCCACCTGCTATAGATTGCAGAATGGGAGTTTCCACTTCGGTATAGCCGGCTTCATCCAGTACGGCACGCATGGTCTTAATGACAGTGGCACGTTTTAAGAATGTATCTTTTACGCCGTCATTTACAATAAGGTCGACGTAACGTTGGCGATAACGCAGTTCAGGATCTTCAAAAGAGTCATAAGCTACACCGTCTTTGTATTTTACGATAGGCAGTGGTTTGATGGATTTTGCCAATACGGTCAACTTCTGGGCGTGGATACTGATTTCGCCCATCTGAGTACGGAAAACAAAACCTTCGATTCCAATGAAGTCGCCTAAGTCGAGCAGGCGTTTAAATACAGTATTGTAGAGTTCCTTGTCTTCTCCCGGACAGATATCGTCGCGAGTGATATACACCTGAATGCGACCTTTGGAGTCCTGCAATTCAACGAACGAAGCTTTACCCATCACCCGGCGCGTCATCATACGTCCGGCTACGGATACCTTGCGAGGTTCTGCGTCATCTTTAAATTCCGCTTTTATATCTGTAGAGAAAGCATTGGTTACATACTCTGCAGCGGGATAGGGGTCGATGCCCATCGCGCGAAGTTCATTCATACTATTACGTCGAATGATTTCCTGTTCACTTAGTTCTAATACATTCATTTCGTTGTACATTAACACAATTTGGGAGCAAAAATACGAAACATTTTTCATATAATGGCATGAAGAAGGGGAGAATTAGGAAAAGTTTAAAGTCAACGTGTACATTCTCAGTGGAGTGAATGAATTTCTCTTTGAAGTAGCGATAATCTCTTTGTTCTCCTTTTCTTGTTTGCTTATGGGAAAATCAGTACCTTTGCACCCTAAAATAGAGGAATAGGTATTATGACAGGACAAAAGGCACCCACAGCGTTGGGAACAGAACAGATTGGAAAGCTACTGATGCAATATGCCGTACCGGCAATTATCGCTATGACGGCATCTTCTTTATATAATATGGTGGATAGCATTTTTATCGGTCACGGAGTAGGCACAATGGCTATTTCGGGATTGGCGCTAACTTTTCCTCTGATGAATCTTGCTGCTGCGTTTGGCTCGTTGGTAGGAGTTGGAGCTTCCACATTGGTTTCGGTTAAACTGGGACAAAAAGATTACGATACAGCCCAACGTATCTTGGGTAATGTACTGGTGCTAAATATCGTGCTGGGATTGGCATTTACGGTTGTTACGATGATATTCCTCGATCCCATCCTTTACTTCTTTGGGGGTAGTGACGAAACAGTGAAGTACGCCCGCGAATATATGCAGATTATTTTGCTGGGCAATGTTGTCACTCATCTTTATCTTGGCTTAAATGCTGTTCTACGCTCTTCCGGACATCCGCAAAAGGCAATGTACGCCACTATCGCTACAGTAGTCATCAATACGATACTTGACCCTTTGTTTATTTACGGTTTCGACTGGGGGATTCGTGGAGCTGCTATTGCCACCATCATAGCACAGGTTATTTCACTGTTGTGGCAATTCAAGATATTCAGTAACAAAGACGAACTGCTACATTTCCATCGCGGTATATTCCGCCTGCGCCGTAAGATTGTGATGGATTCGCTTGCTATCGGTATGTCTCCTTTCCTGATGAATCTGGCAGCATGTTTTATTGTAATTGTTATTAATCAGGGGTTGAAGCGCTATGGTGGAGACTTGTCTATCGGTGCATTTGGTATTGTCAACCGCCTGGTATTTATATTTGTAATGATCGTGATGGGATTGAATCAGGGCATGCAGCCTATTGCCGGATATAACTTTGGTGCGCAGCAATATGCACGTGTTTCCCGGGTGCTGAAACTGACTATAATTTTTGCTACGGTTGTCACCACATCCGGTTTCCTGATGGGGATGATTATACCCGATCTGGTGGTTTCCATATTTACTTCTGACGAAGAATTGATAGCTATTTCGGCACGTGGACTACGTATTGTAGTGATGTTCTTTCCGATAATCGGTTTCCAGATGGTGACGTCGAATTTCTTCCAGAGTATCGGGATGGCGAGCAAGGCTATCTTCTTGTCTCTTACCCGCCAGATGCTTTTCTTGCTTCCGGCACTGATAATTCTTCCCCATTTCTTCGGCGCGGCCGGTGTTTGGTATAGTATGCCGGTTTCCGATTTGCTTGCCAGTTTGGTGGCAATGGTGATGTTGGTTAGCCAGTTCCGTAAATTTAAAAGGGGCGAAGGATAGTGTGAAAAACATGCGGTTCGTGGTAAAGTTAGTTATAACCGGAAAATTAGTATAGATTATTTTTTTGTTTCTTTCCTATAAATCCTTACTTTTGCTATTAGTAAACCAATATTTAGATTGAAGCTATGAATAAGAAATTCGTTGTGAACATCGGTCGCCAATTGGGAAGTGGCGGAAAGGAGATAGGGGAGAAGTTGGCAGCCCGTTTGGGTATCGATTTCTATGACAAGGAGTTAATAACTCTGGCTTCCAAGGAGAGCGGTCTATGCCGTGAGTTCTTTGAGAAAGCCGATGAGCGTGCTTCGCAAGGGATTATCGGCGGACTCTTTGGCATGCGTTTCCCTTTTGTGGGAGATGGTGCTTTACCAACCCAGAATTGCCTCAGTAACGATGCACTTTTCAAGGTGCAGAGCGATGTAATCCGTCAGTTGGCAGCAGAGAAATCCTGCCTTTTTGTAGGTCGTTGTGCTGATTATATACTGCGTGATCATCCTCGTTGTGCCAATATCTTTATTTCCGCTTCGCATGAAGCACGCGTTGCCCGTCTGTGCGCTTCACATCATGTTTCAGAAGAAGAAGCAGAAAATATGATGAATAAGGCTGATAAAAAACGTTCGGAATATTATAACTATTATAGCTATAAGACGTGGGGAGCTGCGGCAACCTATCATCTGTGCATTGATTCTTCCATGCTGGGGATTGAAAAGACTATCGATTTTATAGAAGATTTTGTGAAACTTAAAATAAAGTGAAACAGAACAATTTCTAACCCGGACCATACCTTCTCCGTATCAAGCCCGTACCAACTCCATACCAAGTCTAAGTGTATAGACATGGAGCAAGTACGGAGAAAATACGGTTTTGGTAATATGAAGGGGAAAAACAGAACAAAAAAAAGAGAGACTACAATTGCGTAATCTCTCTTTTCTTTTATATCATCTGACATTACATCATTGTCAGCAATATCATCTGGCCTGCCAGAATACGCAGGAACATTGTAAGTGGATAAACAGTAGAGTAACCTACTGCCGGAGCATCATTGCCGGATGCCTGGTTAGCATAAGCTAATGCAGGAGGGTCTGTGTTACTACCGGCAATTAATCCCATCAGGGTGAAGTAATTTACTTTGCAGTAGAAGCGGGCAATCATACCGATAATCAGCAAAGGAATAACAGTGATCAGGAAACCATAGCCTACATACAGCAAACCGGAGCCTTCTACCACTGTTTCTACAAAGTGGGCGCCGGCTTCGATACCTACGCTGGCAAGGAAGAGTACGATACCGATTTCACGCAGCATCAGGTTGGCACTCATAGTTGTATAAGTCACCAGTTTCAGCTTATGACCGAAGCGACCGATGAGAATGGCTACTACCAGCGGACCACCTGCCAGACCGAGTTTAACTGGAGTGGGTATGCCCGGAAAAGCGATAGGAAGACTACCCAGCAAGATACCCAGGAAGATACCCACGAAGATAGTCACAATATTAGGCGTATCCAGACGTTTCAGTTGATTACCCAGTACTCCTGCAACACGCTCTACGGCATCTTGCTGGCCAACGACCATTACACGGTCACCTACCTGTAGTATCAGGTTCGGATCAGCAAACAAGTCCATACCGGAACGGTTGATACGGGTTACGTTTACTCCGTACATACTACGGAAATGGAGGCTACCTAATTTTTTACCATTGATTTCGGATTTTGTCACCAATATACGGCGTGAAACCATCGGCATGTCTTGTTTTTCCCAGTCCACCTGAATTTCTTTACCGATGAAAGCGGTTACTGCTTCAGCGTCTTCTTCGGAACATACAATAAATACCTGGTCGCCAATATGGAATTCAGTGTCTTGGTTAGGGATGCTGACGTGTCCCTCGTGACGGATGCGTGAGCATACAAAAGGACGTCCCATAAACTCCTTGATCTGGATGAGCTTTTTTCCATCGATAGATTCGTTGCGGACTTCCAGATGTAACATATGGGGCATATGTTTCATATCAGAAGTCTGAACGGCCAGTTCATCTTCTTCTTTTTTCAGGTTCACCCGGCAGATGTAGCGGACGGCAATGATAGAACCGATGATGCCGACAACACCAAGAGGGTAAGCGCAAGCATATCCTAGTGCGATAGGGTCACCTGTGTAGCTTAACTGATTCAAGGCTTCCTGTGCGGCACCCAAACCCGGAGTATTGGTGACAGCACCATATAGGATACCTACCATCATGGGAAGATCGATTCCCCCGTCGATGAAATAAATACCCAGAGCTACTGCTATATTCAGTACCACAATGCCTACTGCAAGCATGTTCAGGGTCATTCCACCTTTTTTAAAAGAAGAAAAGAATGACGGTCCTACTTGCAGACCGATACAGAATACAAATAAAATTAACCCGAATTCGCGGATAAAGTGCAAAATGTGTGTCTCACCCGTAAAACCGAAATGTCCCATCAGAATACCAGTGAAAAGCACAAATGTGACACCCAGTGATATCCCGAAAATTTTAATCTTACCCAAAAGCACGCCGACAGATATTACGAATGCATACAAGCATACAATATGGGCGACGGAGGCAGGGTCCCATAACAAACTCTCTAACCAATCCATAGTTACTTTTGTTTATCTTTTTTATTAGCTTATTGAATTTCCGCGCAAAGGTAGGCATTAAAAGGGAGGTGGCAAAGGGTTTGCTGGAGTTTTTCTTTTGGAATATAGGTAAAGGTGTCAGAGGCTAATTGGGTAGTATGCAAGGATATTAGTTTATACTCTAAAATGTAAAGTGTACTTTGCAATCATGTATATACATACGAAAATCATACTTGCAGAATGTCATTTCTCCATGCGAATTTTACTTAAAAGACCTTGTATTATTAAGTTATTGAGTATATTTGCGAATCCTATTCTAGACAAATAGGTAAATGAAGAGATTACTTATTATCTTTATTAATTATAAAATAAACTATGGCAGACAGTAAAGAAAAACTCTTCTCGGACTTTGCTCCCACCACCACCGAACAGTGGATGGAGAAAGTAACAGCTGACCTGAAAGGCGCTGATTTTGAGAAGAAACTCGTTTGGAAAACAAACGAAGGATTCAAGGTAAAACCTTTCTACCGCATGGAAGACCTCGAAGAATTGAAAACGACGAATGCACTTCCCGGTGAATTCCCTTATCTCAGAGGTACCAAGAAAGACAACAACGAGTGGCTTGTTCGCCAGGAAATTAAAGTGGAATGCCCTAAGGAAGCCAATGCGAAAGCACTGGACATCCTGAATAAAGGTATCGATTCACTGGCTTTCCGTGTAAAGGCAAAAGAACTCAATGCCGAATACATCGAGACTTTGCTTGAGGGAATCTGCGCTGAGTGTGTAGAACTGAACTTCTATACTTGTCAGGGACACGTGGTAGCACTTGCAGAGCTTTTGGTGGCTTACTTCCAGAAGAAAGGTTACGACTTGGCGAAGTTGCAGGGTTCCATTGGTTATGATTTCTTCGACAAGATGCTGGCAAAAGGCAAAGAAAAGGGTGATATGGTGCAAATCGCCAAAGCTCTGATTGAAGCAACTACTGCTCTGCCGAAATACCGTGTACTGAATGTGACAGCTTTGACGCTGAACAATGCCGGAGCATACATTTCCCAGGAACTGGGCTATGCTCTTGCTTGGGGTAATGAATATATGAATCAACTGACAGAAGCAGGAGTTCCTGCTGCTCTTGTTGCCAAGAAGATTAAATTCAACTTTGGTATCAGCTCTAATTACTTCCTTGAGATTGCTAAGTTCCGTGCTGCCCGTATGTTGTGGGCAAACATCGTAGCTTCTTATGATGCCGATGCTCAATGTGCTGCCAAAATGCACATACATGCTGAGACTTCTACGTTCAACCTTACTTTATTTGATGCTCATGTAAATCTGTTGCGTACGCAGACAGAGGCTATGAGTGCTGCACTGGCAGGTGTGGATTCAATGACAGTAACTCCGTTCGATAAGACTTACGATGCTCCGAATGAATTTTCGGAACGTATGGCACGCAACCAGCAATTGTTGCTGAAAGAGGAGTCCCACTTCGATAAAGTGATTGACCCTGCTGCCGGTTCTTACTATATTGAAAATCTGACTGTGTCCATTGCTAAACAAGCTTGGGAACTTTTCCTGGCTGTTGAAGAGGAAGGTGGCTTTTATGCTGCTGTAAAAGCAGGTACGGTGCAGGCAGCTGTGAACGAAAGTAACAAGGCTCGTCATAAAGCTGTTGCTCAACGTCGCGAAGTGTTGCTGGGTACGAATCAGTTCCCGAACTTTAATGAGAAGGCAGGCGAGAAGAAACCATTGGAAGCTACTTGCTGCTGTGGTGGTCATGATACTTGTGAAAAAGATGTGGCTACACTCAACTTTGACCGTGCTGCCAGTGAATTCGAAGCATTACGCCTCGAAACAGAAGCTTCAGGCAAGCGTCCGAAAGCCTTTATGCTGACTATCGGTAATCTGGCTATGCGTCAGGCACGTGCTCAGTACTCTTGTAACTTCCTGGCTTGTGCCGGATATGAGGTTGTTGATAACCTGGGCTTCCCGACTGTAGAAGCTGGTGTGGAAGCTGCGATGGCTGCTAAGGCTGATATCGTGGTACTTTGTTCCAGTGATGATGAATATGCAGAATACGCTGTTCCGGCTTTCAAGGCTCTGAATGGTCGTGCTATGTTTATCGTAGCCGGTGCTCCTGCTAATATGGACGAGCTGAAAGCTGCCGGTATCGAGAACTTCATCCATGTTCGTGTCAACGTACTGGAAACATTAAAGGAATACAACGCTAAACTTTTGAAGTAAGATGAGAAAAGATTTTAAAAACTTAGATATATATGCCGCATTCAAGCCCGCTAACGGTGCTGAGTGGCAAAAGGCTAACGGCATCCATGCTGATTGGAAAACGCCGGAACACATTGAAGTGAAGCCTGTTTATACAAAAGAAGACCTGGAAGGCATGGAACATTTGGGCTATGCTGCCGGTCTGCCTCCTTATCTGCGCGGTCCGTACTCAGTGATGTACACACTACGCCCTTGGACAATCCGTCAGTATGCCGGATTCTCTACAGCTGAAGAATCAAATGCATTCTACCGTCGTAATCTGGCTTCCGGACAGAAAGGTTTGTCTGTAGCCTTCGACTTGGCTACACATCGCGGCTACGACCCTGACCATGAACGTGTGGTAGGTGATGTGGGCAAGGCCGGTGTATCTATCTGCTCACTGGAGAATATGAAGGTTCTTTTCGATGGTATTCCTTTGAACAAGATGTCTGTGTCCATGACTATGAATGGTGCTGTTCTTCCAATTCTGGCATTCTATATCAATGCCGGTCTGGAACAAGGTGCTAAATTGGAAGAAATGGCAGGTACTATCCAGAATGACATCCTGAAAGAATTCATGGTGCGTAATACTTATATTTATCCGCCTGCATTCTCCATGAAGATCATATCCGATATTTTCGAATATACTTCTCAGAAGATGCCGAAGTTCAACTCTATCTCTATCTCCGGTTACCACATGCAGGAAGCGGGAGCTACGGCAGATATTGAGTTGGCTTATACGTTGGCCGACGGTCTTGAATACCTTCGTGCCGGTGTTGCCGCAGGCATAGATATCGATGCTTTTGCTCCGCGTTTGTCTTTCTTCTGGGCTATCGGTACCAATCACTTTATGGAAATTGCCAAGATGCGTGCGGCTCGTATGCTTTGGGCAAAGATCGTGAAACAGTTCAATCCGAAGAATCCGAAATCACTGGCTTTGCGTACGCACTCCCAGACTTCCGGTTGGTCGTTGACTGAACAAGATCCGTTCAATAATGTAGGCCGTACTTGTATCGAGGCTATGGCTGCAGCTTTGGGACATACCCAGTCTCTGCATACCAATGCTCTTGATGAGGCTATCGCATTGCCGACAGACTTCTCTGCCCGTATTGCCCGTAATACTCAGATTTATATCCAGGAAGAAACTTATATCTGTAAGAACGTTGACCCATGGGGAGGTTCTTATTATGTAGAGTCTCTGACAAACGAACTGGCTCACAAGGCTTGGGAGCTTATTCAGGAAGTAGAAAAACTGGGTGGTATGGCAAAGGCTATCGAAACCGGTATTCCTAAGATGCGTATCGAAGAAGCTGCTGCGCGTACACAGGCTCGTATCGACTCCGGTTCTCAGACTATCGTTGGTGTGAATAAATATCGTCTGGAGAAAGAAGCTCCGATTGATATCCTCGAAATCGACAATACGGCTGTTCGTCTGGAACAGATTGAAAACCTGAAACGCTTGAAAGAAGGAAGAAACGAGGCTGAAGTACAGAAAGCATTGGAAGCTATTACCAAATGCGTGGAAACCAAGGAAGGCAATTTACTGGAACTGGCAGTAGAAGCTGCCCGTGTTCGCGCTACATTGGGAGAAATCTCATATGCTTGCGAAAAGATTGTAGGACGTTATAAAGCAGTAATCAGAACTATATCAGGCGTGTATTCATCAGAAAGTAAGAATGACAGCGACTTCAAGCGTGCTTGCGAATTGGCCGAGAAGTTTGCGAAGAAAGAGGGACGTCAGCCCCGTATTATGGTTGCCAAAATGGGTCAGGACGGTCACGACCGTGGCGCTAAAGTAGTTGCGACCGGATATGCCGACTGTGGTTTCGACGTGGATATGGGACCGTTGTTCCAGACTCCTGCCGAAGCCGCCCGCGAAGCTGTTGAAAACGACGTTCATGTAGTGGGCGTATCTTCATTGGCTGCCGGACACAAGACGTTGGTTCCGCAGATCATTGACGAACTGAAGAAGCTGGGCCGTGAGGATATCATCGTAATTGCAGGTGGAGTGATTCCTGCACAGGACTATGATTTCTTGTATAAAGCCGGTGTGGCTGCTATCTTTGGTCCCGGAACTCCGGTTGCCAAAGCTGCTTGTCAGATTCTGGAAATCTTGATGGACGAAGAATAAATCTTTATTCATATAATTTTAGAGGGGCAGGGTATTGTATTAATATCCTGCCTCTCGCATTTTAAGTATATAGAGATAAAATTAGTTGATTTTTAATGTCATATTAATCTTTTCTTTAATCACTCCGGTGGATATTTGCGACATCATTTCTTTGATATCCGTAATCTAATAATTGATGTAGCATGAAAAAATTATTACTTCTTTTTATCTCAGCTTTATTAGCTGTAAGTGTGCAGGCACAATCGAGTGATAAGCCTGGTAACTGGAAACTGATTGTGTCGGATGAATATCCGGCGGATGACATCGGTGTGGCAACGTATGACGTTGTAGCTGACTTTGGAGCAGATCCTACCGGAGTGAAAGACTCGTGGAGTATTTTCCAAACAGCACTTAATAAACTAGGTGAGAACAGGCGTGGCGGTGTGCTTTTTGCTCCTGCCGGCCGTTACCGTATTACCGGGAAACTTTATATTCCTACAGGTGTGACGCTGCGTGGCGAATGGAAACGGCCGACCAAAGGAGTAGCCATACAGGGAACCATTCTGATGGTAGACAATGCCGGGGGAGATGAACTTGAGTCGAAATCTTTCATCACCATGGAGCCTTCCACTGCCTTGACCTATCTTTCCATTTGGTATCCACATCAGGATCCGGATCATATAAAGCCCTATCCGCCGACAGTGCTTTATGGCCGTGATGGTGTGTGGGGTAATGAATATTGTAATGTCCGTCATGTAACATTGGTGAATTCTTATAGCGGCATTATCCTTTCCAGAAAGAACGGTGGCGGTTGCCCTAATATCTATGATGTATATGGAACCCCACTGAGCCGTGGTATTGAGATTGATAACATAGCTGACGTCGGTCGTTTTGAGCAGATATACTTTTCTCCTGATTATTGGGCAGGTTCAGGGCTTGAAGGGGCACCGAAAGCAGGTTCCGCTTTCACAGATTGGATCTATCAAAATGGGGTAGGTATAACAATGCGTCGTAATGACTGGTCTTACACCTGTTTCGTCGATGTCGAAGGATATAATTGTGGTTTTAAGACCGGAAATAGCATGTCCGGTGACGGCAATCCGAACGGTCATAATTACAGCTTTCATCTGAAAGACTGCCAGACTGGTATTCATGTTGATGGTAGTTCTTCCTCCGGCATTATGTTTACTCGCGTAGAGATGGAGAATTGTGAAAATGGTATCGTTGTATCTTCTGCCGACGGACCTGTTCAGCTTTACGGATGTGAAATATCCGCTCGTGAGAATGCTGTACTTATGGAATCCGGTTCTTCTTCTCGCTTGATGATGGAGCAATGTACTGTAAAAGGGGGAGCGGTGAATAGTATGTCAGGTGATTTTGTCGCTTCGGATTGTGACTTCAATAATACTACTCCGCAAGTTTTCATAGGTTCGGATGCACGTTGCATTCTTAAGGGTAACCGCTTCGCAAAGAAAGCAGATGTTCAAAACAATTCGCTGTTTGAATGTCATATAGATCACACAGCTCTGACAGAGAGGAGCAAGCTGCCGGAATTTCCTGACTTGCGTGTGCCTGAAACAAAACCTGCTCGTGTGGTGCTTTATAATGTCCTCGATTTCGGTATTGAACCTTTCGTTGTGCCTTTCAATTCTTCTACGAATACGCAGAGTATCCAAAATGCGATCCGCAATGGCCTTAACAGTGCGAAGGATGCTACTGCAGCTATACAAAGTGCCCTGGATAAAGCCAAAGCTGATGGGGGTGGTATTGTCTATCTTCCCGGCGGGCGGTATAAGATGCTCGGGACTCTTACTGTGCCTACCGGAGTAGAACTACGTGGTGCAGCCGATTTCGGGAGTATTCCCCGTGGGCACGGAACCATTTTTGAGGTATATGCCGGTAAAGGACAGCCTTCTGGAGAATCATTCTTGAAACTTGAAGCCGGTAGTGGTGTTCGTGGAATATCCATTAATTATCCTGAACAACTCTCTTCCATGTTGCCTGCGATGGCACAGTATCCGTACACCATTCAGGGGAAGGGGAAAGATATCTATATTGTCAACGTCGGCATACGTGCAGCTTGGAACGGACTGGATTTGTTCAGTAACAAGTGCGATAACCACTATGTGGACTATCTGGCAGGACATGCTTTCAAGAATGTGATTCGTATAGGCGGAGGTTCGCAAGGCGGTATGGTTAATAACATGCAGTTCAATACCATTGTCTATGCTTGTGGTGCTGAAACAAAATTTGGATCTTGGTCTAATAATGCCGATGCTGATAATGGCAAGGCATACGATCAGAATATGAAGGAACTTCGTTTTATTACGGTGGAAGACTGTACGGATGAGATTCTTTACAATGATTTCCATTACGGAGGATACGAGGGTATTGTGTTCGATAAGTCCGGTGCAGGCAGGGCTGCTTCTGGAAAAGCACTTGGGCTTGGTATAGACGGTTCGATGAATTCTGCCATGTTCAATGCGCTGGGCAGTGCAGGTTTTCCGCTGGTGAATACGCAGTTAGTTGCCCTTGAAGCAAAGAGTACTGCTTTTCCTGATACCCGTTACATTACTTTGGGTGAAACATTTACAGGAAATGCTGAGTTTTATGGCATAGACCTTTGGGGAGGACCCAAACATTCGACTGTTATTAATAATGGGAACTTGGTATTGAATCTGGCCAATTTTTCAACTACTGGTAACGTTTATCATTTCTATTTGCCTAAATCAACCGGAAAGGCCAGGATGCACAATGCAGTAGTAAATATGAAGTCTGACGCCAGTATTGCTAATTCAAGTCATGAGAAGCAGGCATTTGTCGGTGCCAGTGTCCTCGACGTAGAATCGTGGAGGATTAAGTTGATGGGTGAATGGGATTGCAATCTCACGCTTACCCCCGTTTTTGAGGCTACCGATGCCTTGTTGAGCCGTACTAAGTGGAGTATCACCGCCAATGTGAACAATGGGAATGCCCGTAATGCCATTGACAATAATGTATCTACCCGATGGGACACAGGACAATCACAAAAAGCCGGTCAGATGGTTACTGTGAATATGAATGCAGCCAATAAGCTGAACAGAATAATTCTGGATTCTTCAAAAAGTCCCGGTGACGGTCCTGCCGGTTACGAACTGTATGTGAAGAATGGCGCTAACGCTGACTGGAAACTTGTAGCCGAAGGGAAAAACGGTACTTCCGTACTGATTATCGGTTTCCCGGAAGAGACGGCAACACACTTTAAAATTACCCAGACCGGAACGAAGGGCGGATATTGGTCTATCCACGAACTCTATGCGGCACTGGTGGATGATACCCCTACAAGTATATCACCGGAGGTTGCCGAATCAGCCGGAGAGATTTATTATTATGACGGTCAGTTGGCTTGGAGTGGATTGAAGAGCGATGTAGACAATCAGGTTGAAATCATTGATTTGTCGGGACGACGCATTTTATCACAGCAGGTGAATACTAATTCCCTGCAATTATCCGGCATGCAAGGCGGGTTCTATATTGTGGTGGTCAGTGATGGCACGAATGTGTTGCGGAAGAAACTGTTCTTTAAAGAATAAAGCCTTGACCGGGGTATGATTTTGCGTTTGGTTGATGAGAATTATAAATTGTTTGTTTTTAGTATTTGTGTTGATTCTCAATGTATTGCATTTACCAAATGTTTTTCTGATAATGTAAAAGCATTTACCGTAGTATGTAACGACTTTTACCGCTTATTGTAACGGCTTTTACTTCGGTATGTAACGACCTTTACCTCGGCGTGTAAATGAAGTTACCGTGTGGGGTGAAGGTTGTTACCATGAAATGAAAGCAGCCGTGTCCACGTAAGGTGAAATTCATTCACCTGCCGGGGCACGGCTGTTTGTTTGTAAGATATGACTGGTCGTCCGTTGTATGGTAGATAGCGGAAACCTTGTTACCAGCTATATTCTTCTACATAGCTATCGAAATACTCTTCCTGTTGCAAACCCAACTTCTTGGCCAGTGCCATCACTTTTTGTTGTTCGGAAGGCGACAACAAGGTTTCTCCTTTCCGTTTCTGATAATATTTTCTGATTCCCCACGTGCCTATCAGCCCGTAGCGGAATGTTCCTGATGCACTGACAGCCAGTGCTTCCGTGGTGCGGACAAAACCTTTGGCATAGTGCACTTTCTGGTTGGAACGGTAATATTCGCACTTCCCTGTCCTGGCTTCAATCGTTTTCGGATTCAGTGTAGGCGGAAAAGTAACACTTGCCGGTGTATGAGTGTATGCAATCCGGCGTAGGCAAGTGTCGGCATGAGGGCAATCTGCCGTTGCGCACAGACCAAAGTTATGGGGAACTCTTGAATAATCGAATGATTCTTTTTCCATTGTGTTTTCAATTTAATGATTGTGCGGCAAAGGTACGATATATATCACAGATTGAGGCAGATTATAAAATGATATTCTGTGATATTATGACTCGTTTTTATAAAGTATGTTTGACTGAAATATCAGGATTATCTTTTATAAATAAAAAATCCGTTACTTCCATATCATACATCAGTAACGGATTTACCCTGTCAAACAATCTGATTACTTCGTTAGATTCCTATATCTCTGTAAAGCTTCCAGATAATAGTAGTCTGCATAGTTCAGAGGCACATCTATTTCCGAGCCATGAGGAAGTGAACCGGTGGAGTGCATCAGTACAAATCCTTGGTTGCTGCCTTTCATAGCCAAATATTTATCACTGGAAAGATTTTTCAGAATGGTTTCGGCATAGTCGAAATATTTCTTTCCTTCCGGAGCTAAGGTGCTGAGCTCAAGTAATGCTGAGGCTGTGATGGCTGCTGCCGAGGCATCTCTCGGAGTGCTTTTACCTGCCGGTGCGTCATAGTCCCAATATGGAATGCAGTCGTCGGTAGTTACTCTTTTCATAATCATATCCGCTATGTTTGTAGCTTCTTGAAGGAAAGCAGTATCTTTTGTTTCGCAATAACATGAAGTGTAGCCATATACTGCCCAAGCCTGTCCGCGCGACCAAGCAGAACCATCGTTTTTACCTTGATAAGTACCTTTACTTTCCACTGTGCCGTCATTGTTGTAGCTGATGACATGATAAGAGGTGTAATCCGGACGGAAATGATGTTTCATGGTGGTTTGAGCATGTTTAACAGCCACTCTGTAATAAGTGCTGTCTCCGGTCAGCCGGGTTGCATTAAACAATAAATCCAAGTTCATCATGTTATCAATGATAACCGGAAAATTCCAGTGTCCGAAGTCCCACGAGCGGATACAGCCAATTTCCGGATTGAAACGTGCGCAGAGATTATCTGCTGTTTCCACAATTATGCTTTTAATGCTGTCATTGGGAGCCAGGCGGAGAGCATTGCCGAAACTGCAATTGATCATGAAACCTAAATCATGCGTATCTTTGAAACTTCTTATCGGGTTCAGCAAGTTAGTATATTGGATAGCTTGTTCTTTTAACTTTTCATTTTTTGTCATCTCATAGGCGTACCATAGGCTCCCGGGGAAAAAACCGCTGGTCCAATCATAGATATCGGTCAGATGCCTTTTACCAGTTATTTCAACAGATGGATTAGGTAAAAGAGCTTTTTGGAATGAATCGGGACTTCGTTCCAACTGGCTGGTAAGAAAGTCGATGTCGTATCCCGCCCATACAGATCTGGGGAGCTTTGCAGAGTCAGCAAGCTCATTTGCCGTCAATTCCAATTGATAGGAAGCAACATCTAAAGTTTCTTTTACCCATGATTCCTGATTCATATCTGTTTTCTTTTGACAACTGACGAGCCCCAATAATAGGGCGGCTATAATTGATCTGTTTATTTTCATACTAAAAATTGAATTATAAAATGATTATTACTATACTACTTAATCTTCTGATTGATAAACCACGTTTGCAGGGATTAATATCTGTTTCTCCTTTTGATCTCGGAAAATGATAATTTCCACTACTTTGGTAAAATCAGCCTGTTTTGTGTGTTTTATCATATCCGCCAATGTGTGAATATCGTTTCCTGCCAATGAAAGAATCACGTCATTAGGTTGTATAAAGTCACGTAATGGACTTTCCAATGCATCAACAGCAATGACATATACGCCTCGCTTAGAATCCATTCCGGTAGCGGAACGTTCTTCTTCCGAATCCAGTTCTTTTAAAGACAATCCTGACCAGTTTTTAGTGACTATGCTTTTAGCTTTATGTGCATAAATAGTCGGGAGGGGCATTTGGGGGTGTTTAGCCAGTTGTTTTAAATTAGGAGAAACCACTCCGAACTTATCCATCTCAAAGTTCTTGAAACCACATAAAGGAGTTATCTTTGATATCTCCACAATACTGAAATCGCCAATGAGGGCGTTTTTGAATGTCACGGGATAAACAACAGAATGCTTGTCTGTATGATTTTTAATTGCCTCCTGATATGACAGGCTGTCAGTAAATAAATTGTAATCTGTCTCTGCTCCCCAATCAGAAACTCTGATAGGACGATAAGGACGCATTATCAGATTTCTGACAAATACATCACCACTGTTTTTAAACCATACATGTGGATGGAATGTATTATTCACTATTATATTATTTTCTACAACTCGATAAAAGCCTTCTCTTAACTTTATCCCTCCACTTAAGCAAAGATTATTGTAGATGTGATAATTACTGGAACCATCATCCAGGTCAATATCCCAACCACGGTCACATCTGAATCGGTTGTATCGTATTATATTTTCTTTTTTAGCGTCAAGGAGGATGATATCGGGCTCTGCTGTAACCAAGCTGTCCATTTGGGAACGATTGCTTCTCCAAAAGCGGTCTCTTCCCCAGGAGTTGAGCGAACCGTGATCGCCCGTTTCTCTTACAGTGTTGAAAACATCATTATACTCGATAATATGCCCTCCCCAAGTACCTTCGCTTATATTGATACCTGCACGTGGGGTATGGTAGATGCTGTTGTGACTGATAGTGATGGAGCTGCACATTGATAACTGAACTCCGGCAACTTGTTTTTCGTAAAGCCCTATATGATGAATCAAATTGTCATAGACTAAACATTCTGTTGGATAATTCTCTGTTTTAGAACCGGTGATACGGTCAATCTGTGGTATAGCCACGGATTCTTCATATCTGAATGAAGGAGAACGCACGGCTTCAGGATCACCTACGAAACAAATCCCGCTGGCACCTATTTGAGACAAATGACAACCAGTGACAGAAGATTGGTAGTTATAATTAGAGAAGAGTATTGCGTTACCTCCCAAATTATAAAAATTACAATCTTGTATTCTGCAGTTTTCACTGCCCTCCAATAGAATGCTACCTCCCCGATATATAGCCCAGTCCGAGCGCAACAAGGTCTCATAAGGCTCCATAAAAGTTCGGGTGGTTTGAGTAAACTCAATATCTTTTATAGTAATATTCTGTACCGGTCTTTCCTTACAGCCTCTCAATTCAATCAGATGCTTCAGTTGGGGCGTTTCTAATGTAATCTCTTCCATATTCTCATCAGGCATGGGATAATAATAGAGTATTCTATTTTCTTTGTCATAATACCATTCTCCCGGCGCATCCAGTTCTTCAAATATATTTTCTACCATTCGATTCTGTACATGTCCGGCAGAGGGACGGTTGTTCTGCCAGCCTCCTTCCAGTTGCAGTGTGTTATTCTTGTTCTTTCCAACAATTTGATAATGAATATCTCCCCAGTCTGATGCATGCATGACATGCAGATATCCCCCCTTGGGAGCCTTCCACTTCTTTATCCTTTCAGTGGAAGTGGCTTGAGCTGAGGTACCGTTAAACCTGACTGCAGTAGAGTCAAAATTGGGGTATCGGGCCATTGGACGATAGCTGCCATTGACAAATAGCTGATCCATTATCGCCGATTCCTTAACAGAGGATTTCATGATATTTTTCTTATAATGTTCCCAGTTGGGATGAAGAGTTACTCCGCTTGTAATAATTACTTTTTCTTCAGGATATGCACAAATCGTAAGTTGCTTTTCTCCATTTCCATCTTCGGAAGTTAAAACGAGTGGTTGTTCTAACCGATATACACCTTCACGCAGGTAAATGGTTGTAATTCCATTTTGCTTGCGTGACTCTTGCTTCGCTTTTTCTATACTTAGAAAGGGAGAATCGATGTCTCCTTTTCCTGTATCTTTTCCATTGGGAGACACAAAATATTGCGCCTGTGAGTATGCGTAATTTGTTCTGACAAAGCATAACAGAAACAAATAAATGATGATTTTCCTTCCCATTTTAGTATTGCTTTACCGTTTTACCCTTCACTCTTGTAGCTGACATTTCAGTGTTTTCTTTTTGCCATTTATTTTCACTTCAAGTTCTACGCTGTTTCTTGTTTTTTCTTGAAACTTAGCTGAAATATCAACTTTCTTATTTATATCTTTGACTGGATATATTACAGTTATATAACTCACTGTTTCTTCACTTGTTTTTTCAACATTAAAGGCAAAGGCAGGGCGCTTAGTGCGATGGCGATAGGATGTGGAATACCACCCTTCTTCCTCTTCCATCTTTACTTCTTTATTTGCGAAGCACTGCAACACTACATTGCTATTGCCCTCGTAGGCGGTAGCTAATTTTTTATTTTGAGAATCAATGTTTACTTTTCCGTCACAGAGTTGATAGTGCAGATTTATGGTTCCTTGCGCTGTGCCTATAGCCTCATCTACAATAACGAAGTAAGAAGCATCTATAAAAAAGATGAAACGACGATGCTTAAGTTCCTTATAGCTTGGATTCTCTGTTACCAGTACTTGTATATCACCATCTGCTTTCCACTGCTTGGTTACGGACTGCGTAGTCTCTAAATCCTTGTTGTTTAACGTCAGTGTGTTATGTACGGCTGTCTGTCGGAACCAATTACGGAGTTTCGCTACTTCTTTGTCACCGCCATATACGTATGAGCCTGAATCCGGAAACAGGTTCTTGCCGTTAAACCACAGTTCGAAAGTGCCATTATCGGGTTGACAATGCCATTCTCCCTTTGGACCGGCTTTTATCATCATTATTGTGGCATCTTTATTCCACCCGTTACGAAATGTAAAGAAACCGGACGTTAGGAAGCCTTTCGATAAATTATCCGGTGCTTTGCCTTCCTTCCCCAGTGTAGCAAAATAGCGTATTTGTTCATTGTCAGGGAATAATTTAGTCCAATTCCGGAATCTGTCCCGTGTGTTTTTCCGGCTGGCATCGCTGAAGCACGGGTACGTATAATCAGGGAAATTAAGATTCAGAAAAAATACAATCATATTCTCTACAGTCTTGATATATGATTGTGGAAATTCATTGTGAAATCCATTGGACTCTGCCATGAACAATGCTTTTTGAAATATATCGGCACAAGCGGCATGGTAGCCCAAGTCTAGCTCATACTGACCTCCATCCTCATATACTTGTTTTTCTATTTCCCTATTCAGAATCTTGATACCACTTTCTCTCCATGAAACAGCTTCTTTAAATTCGGGGAAGAAGACACCTGCATAAATCATGCGTTGCGCTTCGAATAATAGATGGTTTCCTTCCGCTGAATAGTTATGAAGCACATGAAAGGCGTGACGCCGGTAGTTCACGAGAAACTCCGTCAGAAAGTCCGCCGTAAATGAAGGTGATGAAAGAAAGAGTGTAAATTGATTGATTTGGTCTGCCAGACGGTGGCTTGTCTCTAATGGACGCCAGGCAAATCGCACATTCTCTGCCACATCTTTGGTTTTACTATGGCTCAGTATCTCATACTCTTGTGCATCAATTTCGAGTAAGGGATTCTTTCGAACCCAGTCTCTATATTGATAGACCCATTCTTTGGCATATTTTTCGTCTTTACTTAAATAATATGCTTTTCCCATGGGAATAAACCACTTATGGCGGTGCAATTGCCAGCGCAGTTCATTATCTTTCACCGGCCAGTATTGCCAATTGATGTCTTTCCCATAATTGAAGGGCCGGTAACCATCATGTACATAAAATGTATGTTCCAATGCTTCGTCTGCCCATTCTTGCTCTTGTTTGCTGATGCTAATACTATCGAGGTTAATGGTAGGATTAATTATGCTTTTGCGATTCTGATAATATTTTAGAAGAGCTTTTGCAGCATCTTCCTCGTTCCCTTCATGATATAGTCGGTTTACCTCTTCCAATCCCGGGTAGTTTAAATCCAGCAAAGTAAATGCATCTTCGTTCAATGATTGTGCCCATACCGTATTAGTAAAAAGACATAGATAAAAGCAGAGTATTATTGTTGGCAGCTTTTTCATATTTATATATGAAGTTAGTATTTATAATGAATATACCTATTTTCTTATGAGATGAAAGAGAGAGAGGAATAAATTGAGTATAATACTGCAAAGTATTCCTCTCATAGATTTTCATAAAAGCATCAAAAAGGATTAGCTTATTTTTCTCCTATTGGGAAAAAATATTTTTCCTATTGGAGAAATAATAAAGCCTGTTATACCACTTTATTTTTTAAACGTTACTTAATAGCCCGGATTCTGTTTCAATAGCGGGTTAGAAGTCATTTCTTGCTCCGGAATCGGGAATAAGTAACAATCTTTTGTAAATTGAAGTGCTGTACTGGAAAATGCTGGCCAACCATCACGCCCTTGTGTCCAGTAATCCTTCAGTTCACTAACCAGAATATCCCAACGTGCCATATCAAACATCATGTGTCCCCACTCGAAACCTAACTCACGGAAACGTTCTTGTTGCAGATATTTCATTAGATTTTCTTTATTACCGGCAATATCTACGCCTTGAATAGTACCGATTTGTTCAACAGAAGGCATATTGACTCTATTTCTTACTCTATTGATTAATGAAACGGCTTTGGGCAAATCATTTTCATGAATACAAGTTTCTGCATATAGTAAAAGGACGTCTGCATAGCGCATCACAATCATATTCATTGGGCTGTAGCCACTTTTTCCTCCGAGTTTCCCAACGATGTATTTTACTACGCAATGATTGCTGGTTTTAGAATATCTGCTCTTGAAGTTTGCATTGTCTTGCCCTGTCTTCTGTATAAACTCTTCAACGGCAGGTGAATCCTCATACCAAACTGTATATTTCAAACGGGGATCTCTGATTTCGTAAGGTGCAGTGGCATTAAATTGCGGATCCTTTGACTCATAGTTGTAATTGAATACAGGACCGGGAGTCGCATCTGTACGGTCAATATATGTGCTGGCTACTTTATACCCATTAAGAGTCTCAAATAAGTCACAGTAGTATTCAGTTGGTTCCAGATAACCAAATCCTCCTTTGAAATTCATATTCGCTTCGGCGGGCGGATTTATAAAGTCCATGAAGCGGTTCATGGCATATTGTCCCGTGGCAGTGGGGCGGGATGGATCATATTGAATTTCATAAATGGATTCTATTCCATTTTCACCGTCTGGCCAGAATTGATCATAATAGTGAGGAGTTAAGTCATAATCAGCATCCTGCACATCAACCAATGCTGCAAATTCCTTTTTTGCGTCTGTCCATCTTTCTTCATATACGTACACTTTCCCTAAAAATGCTTGGGCGGCACCTTTTGAAGCACGTCCCAGGTTGGCTGTGCCACGATATTCTTTAACAGAGGGCAGCAATTGTTTTGCCTTCTCAAAATCTGCAATAATCTGAGTGATGACTTCTGACTTTGGAGTTCTGGGCTTTAAAACTTGGTCATAACTAACCTGCGGTTCTGTGAATAGGGGTATATTTCCAAATAGAGTAACCAAGGTGAAATAAGCATATCCACGTATAAAGTAAGCTTCTCCCAATGTTCTGTCGAACACCTGCTGGCTAACGTTAGCGGGCTTTTCCGTATTAGTGAGAATATTATTGGCGCATGCGATTCCTTTGTACATATTCTGCCAACATTGGCGGGTGAAATCCAGGCTGGAAGAAACCATCGGGAGACGTCCGTTGTATGGATTGAATACACCGCAACGACTGGTTGCCGTTTCTCCTGCAAAAGGAGTAATTCCATCAATCATCGGAAAGAATTCTGAGGGATATCCGGTCATGACCGAATACATACCATTGGCTGCTGCTGCAAAATCATCGTCAGTTTTGAAGAACGTTCCTGCAGTCAATTGATTCTGAGGATAAGTTGTCAGGAAGTCTTCGCAAGAAGACAAGAGCATACTTGTTATTATCCCTATTATTAAATATATCTTTTTCATATTTCTCTATGTTTTATGTTTGGAGATGATTTACATTAAAATTTCAATGAAAGTCCCATTGATACAGATTTACTTACCGGATAGTATCTCACAGTGCCATCCTGTTGGGTACTGGTGGTTTCCGGGTCGAATCCTACGTATTTTGTAAACAAGAAGGGGTTTACCGCATTGAAGAAAATGCGCAGGTTACTAATCCTCATCTTCTGTGTGAAACTTTGGGGTAAAGTATAACCTATCTGAATATTCTTTATACGGAAGAAACTGGTATTCTGCATTACCTTTTTATGACCTTCCGGGGCATTGGTACCGAGCCCTGCCATTGCAGGATATTTACCGGAAACAGTTACATTGCCATCTTCGCCAACAATAGTACGATTGTCGAAATATTCTTTATAAATATTGCAGAACCTGGGGCTTATTCCGCCATAGCTGTTATCATAGTAGAGACATTTTTTTGATTCTCCACTCGTGGCTATAGAAAGGTCGATACCTTGCCATTCTGCCGTTAGATTAATTCCATATACTAATTTGGGGTCACGGCTACCAAGGAAGGTTTTATCTTCTGTATCTATTTTGTCATCTCCGTTGGTATTTTGGATGATATAGTTACCCGGACGAATGTCACCATTCGGTTTTACGCTGTTATTGACTTCATCCCAGTTTTGATAAATGCCTATTGTCTTATAGCCAAAATAAGAATTGATAGGATATCCTTCTTTAATCCAAAGGTCATTTTCTATTTGGAATGGAGCTACCCCTCCCATATTTGTCACTTCATTTTTATTGTGTGCAAGGTTGATGGATATGCCATAATGGAATTTTTTAATATTGTCGTTCCAACTTGCACTGATTTCCCATCCGCGATTCATCACCTCACCGACATTAATGACGGGGCCATTTAAATATCCTGTAGAATAAGGAATGGTAGCGGTAAACAACATATCATTTGTACGTTTGTCATACCAGTCAAATGTAAAATTCAGCCTGTTGTCCAATACTGTTGCATCAATACCTACATTGGTAGTGGTAGTACTTTCCCATTTGATATCCTTATTGCTCATGTCTGTCTGGTAATAAGCCGGATATATCGCATTAGGGGCTCCTAAAGGATAACGGTCGGTCAGTTTGTAACTACTTACCCATGCAAATGACTTGATATTGGCATTTCCCAAAGTACCATAGCCTATTCTTAGCTTTAAATTGTTCAGCCAGGAAATCTTTTTCATGAACTCTTCCTCACTGATGCGCCACCCGATTGATACAGAAGGGAATGTACCCCATTGGTTGCCCGGTGCAAATACTGACGAACCATCTCTTCGGATATTGGCCTGGAAGAGATATTTACCCATATAGTCATAATTCACTTGTCCGAAAAGAGAAACTACGGAATTTTCTGCCATACTGCCATTTAAATAATCAATGGTGTTACCTGCATCAATTACACGCAACTCATTACCGGGAAAGCCTGTTTTCTTACCGGAAAGATTCCCTGATTTAGCTTTCTCCGCTGTAAATCCGGCAAGTACTCCTAAAGTATGCTTTTTTGCAAATATTCTGTTGTAAGTAAACAACTCTTGTATCTCCCATTTCTGACTATCTGAATAGTTGCTGATAGCTTCAGCATTAGCTTCTGTGTCATAAATGCTTTCAGGAGTTTCATAATCATACACTGTATAACTGGATTTCCAATAGTTCTTTTTGCTCCATATATACTGTTGATTATAAACAGATTTAAATTTCAGTCCTTTGAGGATTTCCCATTCCAGGAAAAAGTTTGCTCGAGTGGTAAAGGTGTTACCTTCAATCAGTCTTACGTAGTTTGGGTCGCTGAGGTACATCATGGACAAAGGCATAGCCTGCCCTGCATCATACTGTCCGGAGAGACTACGAAGTGGAAGTCCATATGAACCATCAGGCATATATTGTGGAACGCTTGGATGCATGAGTAAAGCGTTTTTAGAATAATGATAGATATCCTCACGGCTATCAGTATTGGCGATACTGGCTTCTATATTGACTCCTATTTTAAATTTCTTGTTGAAGGCATAATCAAAATTTGAACGGAAATTAAAACGGTCATAATCTGTCAGGTGGATGACCCCTTCTTGCTTGATATATCCGGCTGAAATAGCATATTTTGCCTTCTCGGTACCGCCTTTCATGGAAAGATAGTAGTTTTGTATGGGAGCATCATTCTTATAAGCATAATCCCACCAGTTGAATCCTTTGCCGAGGGTCTCAGGCGCATGATTGCCACTCCAGGGCAGAGTCTGATTGCTCCATGCGGCTTCTTCGTTCTGTTTTATTGCCATTTCTGTAGCATTCAGCACATCTGGCATGTGAGAAACGCTTTGCCATCCATATTCAGCGGAAACTTCTACCTGCATAGCTCCTGTTTTCCCCCTTTTAGTGGTGATGAGGATAACGCCATTGGCGGCTTTTGAACCGTAAATAGCTGCTGATGCCGCATCTTTCAGTACGGAAATGGTTTCGATATCCCTCATGGCAATGTTGTCTAATGTTCCCTCAAAGCCATCAACGATAACCAATGGTTGTGTTCCTGACATGACTGAGCCTATACCTCGCACTTGGATGTTGGATGCAGATCCGGGAGCACCATCTCCTGCTGTGATTTGTACACCTGGTAGTTTCCCTTGTAATGCTTGTGCGGAACTGGTTGCTGTGATTTTAGTCAATTCTTCACCATTAACGGAAGATATGGCACCGGTTAAGTTCACCTTCTTCTGTGCAATATATCCTGTTACGACTACCTCATCCAGTATTTCTGTATCTTCTTTTAAAATGACAGAGATTTCATTTTTCCCTTCTACAGATATTTCTTGTGTAATATATCCGATGAATGAAATGACGAGAACTCCTTTTTGAGGTGCATCAAAACTAAATTTGCCATTTATGTCGGTAATAGCTCCAATTGTCGTCCCTTTGATAGAAACATTGGCACCGGTTATAGGGCCTTGACTGTCTTTTACAACACCTGAGATTCTTCTGTTTTGCAAGATATTCTCAATAGAGTTCCGCTCTGTTAATGCTGCTGACACATCATTTGCCTTAGTTTGTCCTGGGAGGCAACAAGCGCAAGTTAGTAACGAAAGCATGAGCATTCGTTTTGTGTAAAATCTTCTCTTGTTCATAATTTTTTTAGTGTTAGTTTATGTATTAGAAATTAGTGTTATTTCTTATTGTGCCTTATTGAAACGGAAAACCAAGGATTCTTCTTTTATTCCTTTGGGTAGAGTGATTCTTGTTTTTCCGTTTCTACAGGTATATTTCATCTGCTTTCCGTTTTGCAGCAGCGTGATTTTACCGGTGGGGATATTGCCTTCCCATTCGATGTATGCGGGGAGTTTTTCATTTTCAGGGAGTGCGTAAATTGCATATAACGTTTTTCCGTTTTTATTGGCTGTAAACCAGGTGTTCCCGAAATGATAGTTAGGTGTTGTACGTGTATCATAGATGGCTGTACCATTCTTATGGAGCCATTCGCCAACTTTTTCTAAGCGTTGGTATACGATGTCATCGATATTGCCTTCTCCATCAGGACCTACATTCAATAGAAGGCATCCCCCTTTGGCAACCACTTCTGCCAGAGTGTTTATTACCCATTCTGAAGTTTTGTATTTTGGATTAGGATTCCATCCCCAGGTATTACTGAATGTTATGCAACTTTCCCATGGGAAATTCTGCTGTTCTTGCGGAATTGCTTGTTCTGGAGTTTGGTAATTCTCATTTCTACCGGGAATGGTTCTGTCAACAGTAATTAATCCGGGTTGTTTTTTGCGGGCATTCTGTATTATTTCATCTAACTTAATATCTTGTTGAGGTTTTCTTACCCATCCGCCGTCTAGCCAAAGAATATCGATTTTACCGTAGTCAGACATTAACTCATCAATCTGATTGGCAGTATATTCTTGATATTTAGCCCATTTTTCAGGGTATTTCTTAAGGTCGTAATTGGGATTGCGCGTAGGGGTTGCAAAAAACGGATCCCAATAATTTTCATTGTGCCAGTCCGGTTTTGAGAAATAAGCTCCAATCATGAAGTCTGATTTGCGAAAAGCTTCAAAGACATGGTAGGTAATATTGCTGTATTTTCCTTTCTTATACGGCCCTTTGGTAACGGTATAATCTGTATATTTGGAGTCGAACATACAGAAACCGTCATGATGTTTGGTAGTGAATATCAGATATCTGAATCCTACTTTCTTCATAAATGTAGCCCATTCGGTTGGCTCAAAACGGCTTGGTTTGAAGGATTCGGATAATCCCCAATACCATTTCTTAAATTCACAATAGGTACTTCCCGGAAGTGCTTCTCTGCGACGATCTGTAAACCATCGGTCTTCTGAACACAATGCCCATGATTCTGCAATGCCGGGAACTGAATATATTCCCCAATGAAACATAATGCCAAATTTTGCATCTTGCCACTTTTCTATCTTCTCTAATACGGATGGATCTGTGGGCCATTCGTATTCTTTGGAGGTTTCGTGAATAAAAGTTTGCTCTTTAGTGACCAAATTGTTTTGACCATTCACAATAAGTGATAAACTGATCCCGGTTAATAAGGTTAATAGTTTTTTCATTGTCTCGTTTAAATGGAGTTATTATTAATGTTTTTCATTATTCCTGCTTTTTTGTTTGATGTAAAGGTAGGGGTTGTTTTTTTATATTCGCTTTGCTCTTGTAGAAACGACTTGAGGTATTGTATAGAATGCTTTTATTTTTGTTGAAGTAGCTTTCGTTTTTGTGTAATATATACTTAAATAGCCTGTTTACAGGCTATTTAAGTGGAAATATGAAGTGGATTTTCAATTTCTTTTTTAGGTTTGGCTATGATTGCTTTTGCCGTTTTTTCCATATTCTGATGGCAGGCAACCAAAATATTTCTTGAAACTTGTAGCAAAGTAGGAAGGTACGTAACCAACCATGCTACTAATTTCAGACACTGTATATTTCCCTTCTTTTAGCAATTTGCAAGCATAATTGAATCGCATCTTGCGAATAAATTCATTGGTCGATTCACCAGTCAATGCCTTCATTTTAAGGTGAAGGTTGGAACGACTCATACACATCTCACGGGCGAATTCGTCTGTTGTAAATTCGGCATCATCCATGTGCTTTTCCATAACTTCAACCGCCTTTTTTAATAAATCTTCGTCTAATGGGTTGAGTGCTATTTTTTCGGGCTCGATTTCTAAAGATTTGGAGTAATATTCTATAGCGCGGTGCCGTGTTCGGAATAAATTCTTTATTTTAGTCGTAATCATAACTAACGAAAACGGTTTGGGGATATAGTCATCTGCTCCTACTTGTAAACCTTCCAATTGCTCTTTAAAATCAGTCTTAGCAGAAAGAATAATGACGAGGATATGGCAAGTGCGCAAATTTTGTTTAATGAGTTTACATAGTTGTATTCCATCCATGACGGGCATCATTATATCGGTCAAAACAAGGTCTACTTCTTGTTCTTTTATTATAGCTATTGCTTCTTCTCCATTTTGAGCTTTTAGGATTTGGTAATTTTTACCTAACTCGTCGCTCAAGTATTGTAGAATATCGATATTGTCCTCCACGATCAATATGCTTTCTTTATTATTTTTATTTGTCTCAGTTATGTCTTCTTTTTCTTGTATGTCTCCTGTCTCTGTAATGTACATATCTTGATTGTTGGTTGTATGAACTTCAGTTTCTTGTTCTGTGGCTTTTTCTTCAGGTTTATAGACAGACTCGTCTGTTGGTAAAAATACAGAAAAGACACTCCCAACACCCTCTTGGCTTTCCAGTTCAATCCTTCCATGATGCAAATCTACTAATCGCTGTACTAAGGATAAGCCAATACCGCTGCCCAGATGTTCGTTATCTACTTGGTAGAAACGTTCAAAAATTCGTTCTTGTTTGTCGTTAGGTATACCACTTCCAGTGTCTTTCACCTGAAGTAATAACATATCATTCTCCTCTTTCAGTGTTATAATGATGCTTTTTCCTTCCCCAGTGTATTTAAAAGCATTGGAAAGCAGATTGTTGGTTATCAGTTCCAGATAGCTGGGGTCACAGAGGATGTTTTGTCCTTCTACTTCAGAGTAGAAGTTATAGTCTATTTTTTTATATTGAGCCATTTTCTGGTAAAAGAGAAAACTCTCTTCAATAGTTTGGTGAATAATATTGTATTTAACTTTAAGGTTAAATACGCCTAATTCAGCACGTCGGTAATCCATTAGTTGGTTTACTAGGTGCAGCAATCGATTCGTGTTTCGTTGTATATGTTCTAGCTGTTTATGTATCCAGCGGTCGCTCACCTTATCCATAATTTCTTGTAGAGGAGCAAGGATTAGGGTGAGTGGAGTACGTAACTCGTGTGAGATGTTGATAAAGAAACGTAGCTTCATTTCGTTTACTTCCTTTTGTTTCTCTTTGTCCATGCGTTCCATTTGGAGTTGCATCTTCATATTTTTTCGCATCCAGAAATATCGAAAGATGAAAGTGAAAATCATTATAAGAACAAATCCCAATAGTAAGATAGCCCACCATGTTTTATACCATACAGGTAGAATTATAATTTCCAGTTCGGTTGGTTTCTCATTCCATTTTCCGTTGTTGTTGGACGCTTTGACAAGAAAGCGATAAGTGCCGTGTGGCAGATTTGAGTAGGAGGCTGTACGCAAAATATCTGAGTAATACCATTCTTTATCGTATCCATCCAATTTGTATGCAAATGTGTTATGATTGCCGGAAATATAATTTGAAACAACGAATTCCAGCGAAAACACTGATTGGGCAGCTGTTAATGTAATGCTTTCCGTGATATTGATATTTTTTTGTAGTATACCGGAATCGTCACCGGGAAGGACTGTTTTATTGAAAAGTCGTAATCGCTTGATGACAACCGGTGGAGTATAGGGGTTATCCATTAATTGATCTGGATGAAAAGTAGTAATACCGTTAATTCCTCCGAAATACATTTCTCCATTTTCAGTATGGCAGAAAGAATTATTAGTGAATTGGTTACTCTGCAATCCGTCGTTATCTGTATAATTCCTGATTTTTTCTGTTTGCGGTTGGAAGCGACTCAATCCTTTGTTAGTACTTATCCAGAGTTCTCCATAAGAGTCTTCCAGAACCCCGTGCACTATATTGTTGGGAAGTCCGTTGGCTGTAGTGTATTGCTTGAATTCTTTCTTATTTATATCATAACGGTATAGACCACTTCGGGTACTTATCCAAAAAAGACCATTGTGAGATTCGTATATACTGTTGATAAAATTATGATTGACCGAAGAACCTTCAGGCAATAATAAAATACTCTTTAGCTCGTCTCCGATTTCAATATAGGTACTAATCCCTTTTTCACCGCAGAGCCACAAGCGCTGTTCACTGTCGCGGAAAATAGTAGTAATATGATTCGTCTTTATTGCCTTTTTGTCTTGGTCAGTGGCATAAGTTATGAATGTCTTCTTATGTGGATTAAAGCGTACAATAGAATCAAGTGTACTTATCCAAAGGTCTCCGTTGTTGGCTGGCACTATGGAATATGCGTGTTTTATATTGGAATTGTACGTTTCAATGCGTTTGGAATGGCGGTGCAGGATACTAATCCCTCCGGCATGTGTACCAATATAAACTAAATTTTTAGTTTCGTCTATATAGATTGTTTTTATATCATTTGATCCTAATCCTTCTTTTTGAGTGTAATGGGTAAAGGTGTTTGTTTCTTTGTTGTAGTGGTTCACTCCTCCGCCGTTAGTACCTATCCATAGCCCTTTTTGTTTATCTTCTATGATGCATGTGATTACATTATCGTTTAGCGAGTTCCGTTCAGACATATATCGTATGTTTTGGAAACAACTTTTGAGAGGGTGATAGTAGTTCAGACCTCCAAAGTAAGTGCCAACCCACATGCCTCCCTGAGAGTCCATAAAGATACTTCGAACGGAGGTTTGTGATAAACTTGTTTGTTTTTGCAGATCTCGGTCATAGGTGGTGAAAGTATCTTTTTCTTCGTTGTAAATATTGAGCGCGGTAAAAGTTCCTACCCATAATTGATTCTGCTGATCAGTGGCAAGTACACGTACATAATCAGAACTGAGTTGATGTTCTCCTCTTTTACGATATATGTTGGTTGCTAATGTCTGTGGATTGATGCGGAAAAGTCCTTTACCTTCTGTTGCTACCCATAGACGAGTAGAAGATTGTTGCAAAATAGCTAATATTTCCGTTCCTCTTAGTTGTGGAATAGGAAAAGATTTTAATGTGTTGCCGGATATGGAGTAAATAAATACACCTTGTCGTGGGGTACCGATGTAGACATTATCTCCTTCTCTTTTGAGACATGTGGCGGAAAGTGATACTAAAGATGTTGGAAGTTTATCAACGCTGAATGTATGACTTTCTGTGTTAAAAAGAAATATCCCTTTTTCTGTACATATAAGAAGTTCTTCTGAATTAATTTCTTCAATATCAATAATCGGTATATGTTCATCTTTAATTGGATAGAAGTTCACAAAATGATCTCTGCCCGAAGCATAGAGCGAAAGTCCTTCTTCGGTTCCCGCCCAAAGCCTTTTTTGACTATCTATTTTGAGAGTTCGTATAATATCTCCTGATATGCTGGCTGTATAATTCTCATTGTGCTGATATACGGTAAAAGTATATCCGTCATATTTGTTTAGACCATCGTAGGTGGCAAACCACATATTTCCTCGATCATCTTGTACAATGTCAAGTATCGTACTTTGTGATAATCCTTGCTCAAGTCCAATGTGGACAAAGTTTATTGTGTTTGAGAACTGAGCATATATTGGAAATGCTGAGAAAAAGAAAATGAGGTATACGCAAAGTCTTGTCATAATTAAATTTATAGAGAAACATTGTGAAACAAAGATATAAATAATCGGGGAAAGACCAATAGATAGGCTGAAAATAAAACATGTGCAGAACGTGCAGTGGAAATAAGTAATTGATATGACATTTTCCTCATAATTTTATTTCTTGATGTAATAAGATGCTGAATTTTTATTTGTAAAAATATGCATAAAAAAGGTATTTCTCATTTGGATTTGTTTAATGATTTTAGATTTCTGGGTATATTGATTCTAATTTTGTTGAAAGCTCTTTGGGTTTTGTTGAAAGTGAGGCGAATGGGGCTTATGGAGTCTGATTCTCTTATTTTGTTACTTTAAAAATGTGATATGGTCTTATATTGGAAGATAAAGAATATCTCAATGCCAATTCTTTTATCATTCCTCTCTTTTTTGTACCTTTGCTCCGCTAAAAGAATAATGAATGATAGTTTGTATTGCCGAAAAGCCCTCTGTGGCGCGTGACATAGCTGATGTATTAGGAGCGAAAGATAGAAGAGACGGCTATATCGAAGGAAACGGATATCAGGTGACCTGGACATTCGGTCACCTCTGTACACTCAAGGAACCGCACGAATATACCCCGAACTGGAAATCATGGAGCTTGGGAAGCTTGCCTATGATACCACCGCGTTTCGGAATAAAACTGATCAGTAACCCTACTTATGAAAAGCAATTCCATACGATAGAGACTCTTATGCAGAAAGCCGACATGATCATAAACTGTGGTGATGCCGGGCAGGAAGGAGAGTTAATTCAGCGTTGGGTGATGCAGAAAGCCGGTGCACGTTGTCCGGTAAAGCGTCTGTGGATTTCATCCTTGACGGAAGAAGCCATTCGGGAGGGTTTTGCCAAATTGAAAGATCAGAAAGAGTTCCAACCGCTTTATGAGGCAGGATTAAGTCGCGCAATAGGCGACTGGTTATTGGGAATGAATGCCACACGTCTTTATACTATGAAGTATGGGCAGAATAAGCAGGTACTTTCTATTGGTCGTGTGCAGACACCTACATTGGCACTGATTGTAAACCGACAGTTGGAAATAGAGAACTTTGTGCCCAAGCAATATTGGGAATTGAAGACAGTGTATCGGGATACAACATTCTCTGCTATCATCAGGAAGAGCGAAGAAGAATTGGTTCTGGAAGCTGAAAAGAACAAGGAGGCAATTGCTGCCGGGAAGAAACCCAAAAAAGAAGAAGAGAATAGAGGTATTGATCCTATTGCCAACAAGGAACAGGGTATGGCACTACTGGAACAGATAAGGAATTCTCCTTTTACGATTACGGATGTAACCAAGAAAGAAGGAAAAGAAGCTCCTCCCCGTTTGTTTGACTTGACTTCCTTGCAGGTGGAATGCAATAAGAAGTTTGCTTATTCTGCCGATGAGACCTTGAAAATCATCCAGTCATTATATGAAAAGAAAGTGGCTACCTATCCTCGTGTAGATACCACCTTTCTGAGTGATGACATTTATCCGAAATGTCCGGGTATCTTGAAAGGTTTACGTGATTATGCAACATTTACAACCCCTTTGGACGGAACCACTTTATTGAAATCGAAGAAGGTATTCGATAATTCAAAGGTAACGGATCACCATGCCATTATTCCTACCGGACAATATCCGCAGAATTTGACAGATATGGAGCGCCGTGTATTCGACTTGATAGCCCGTCGATTCATAGCTGTATTCTATCCCGATTGTAAGTTTGCTACTACTACCGTACTGGGTGCAGTGGAAGAAATAGAATTCAAGACTACCGGAAAACAGATTTTGGAACCTGGTTGGAGAGTTATATTCGGAACTCCGGGTGCACAGTCACAGGAAGAAAAAGATCCGGGAGATGAAGAAAATGTATTGCCGGCTTTTGTGAAAGGTGAAAGTGGTCCTCATGTACCCGATTTATATGAGAAATGGACACAACCTCCCCGTCCTTATACTGAAGCTACTTTACTGCGTGCTATGGAAACAGCGGGTAAGTTGGTGGATAACGATGAATTGAGGGATGCATTGAAAGAGAATGGAATCGGTCGTCCGTCTACGCGTGCCGCTATTATTGAAACTTTATTTAAACGTAATTATATCCGTAAAGAGAAGAAGAACCTGATAGCTACACCTACAGGAGTCGAGCTTATCCAGATTATCCATGAAGAGTTATTGAAATCTGCCGAACTGACGGGTATTTGGGAAAAGAAACTTCGTGAGATTGAGAAAAAGACCTATGATGCTGCACAATTTCTTGAGGAATTGAAACAGATGGTTTCTGAGGTTGTGATGAGTGTACTTTCAGATAATAGCAATCGTCATATTACTATTGTGCAGGCGGTGGAGGAAGCATCCGGTGGTAGTAAGAAGCAAGGTGGAAAGGCGGTAAAAGAGAAAGATGCTGCCAAGCCTAAACGCCAAAGCAAACCGCGCAAGAAGGTTGTGGAAACAAATGCTGCTGGCACTTCTCAAATACAATCTATTGAGGGACAAACTTGCCCATTGTGTGGCAAAGGAACCGTAATCAAGGGGAAAACAGCTTATGGTTGCTCGGAGTGGAAGAACGGATGTACTTTCCGTAAACCATTTGAATAAATGATGGTCATACAATAATCAGTCGACTTTTCAGTTTATATGAACGATAACTTGTGAGGCATGAAATTATATAAACTGTTTTTATTTCTTCTTTGTGCTATCTTATTTCTCACTTCCTGTGGAGTGGGTCGGAGCCTGCGTCAGGCAGAGCAAAGTTATGCCCGTGGAGAATACTTTGATGCTGCACGTCATTACAAAACGGCCTATACCCGTACTCCTCCCAAAGATCGTTCGCAACGAGGTGTGCTTGCCTATAAACAAGGTAACTGCTACCGCCGTATCAATTACACGTTGAAGGCTAAAGCCGCCTATATGAATGCCGTCCGTTATCGCCATCCGGATACTCTTTCTCATTTTTATCTGGCGGAGATGCTTCGTAAGAATGGCGAATATGCTGCTGCCATACCTTATTATGAGAATTATCTTGCTTATGCACAGAACCAGTCTGATATAAAAAGGCGTAAAGATTCCTTGGCGCATATAGGAATTGCTTCTTGTCTGCTGGCACAGGAGTGGAAAAAAAATCCTACCCGTCATATTGTAAAGCGTATCCCTATTCTTGTTTCTCGCCGTAGTGATTATTCTCCCATGTATGCGGGTAATGATCCTGATATCCTATATTTAACTTCTACCCGTAACGAGGCCAAAGGTGCCGATCTGAATGGTATTACCGGCATGAAAAGTGCTGATATATTCCACTCCAAACGAAATGAAAAGAAGCAATGGCAAAAGCCTGAACCGCTTGCTTCGGAAGTAAACAGTGAATTCGAAGAAGGGGCTTGTTCTTTTTCGGCAGATGGTAAAACGATGTATTTCACTCGTTGCCGGACATTGCCCAATGCACCGGCTTATGCAGAGATATATGTTTCTCAACGTGCCGGGGCAGAGTGGGGGAGTCCTCAGAAGTGTGCAGTCTTGAATGATACCCTTTCTTCTGTTGCCCACCCTGCATTATCTCCTGCAGGTGATTATCTATATTTCGTATCTGATATGCCAGGTGGACAGGGCGGACTGGATTTATGGCGTATCAACGTGACTCGTGATGGTTTCGGTTATGTCGATAATCTGGGGCCTGAAATTAATACTTCCGGTGATGAAATGTTTCCCTCTTTTGCACCGGATGGTACCCTGTATTTCTCCTCCACCGGACATCCCGGTATGGGTGGTCTGGATATCTTTCATGCTGTGCCGGATAGCCTGACGGGACGTTGGCGTATTGAGAATATGAAATCTCCGGTAAATTCACAAAGTGATGATTTTGGTATGACGTTCGAGCCGGGTGCGCCCAATCGGGGTTTTTTCTCTTCTAACCGGGGAGATGCCCGTGGCTGGGATCACATTTACAGTTTTGAGCTTCCGGAGGTACATCATATCTTGAAAGGACTGGTTTATGATAAAGAGGGGGATGTACTTTCTGATGCGCTGGTTACTTTGGTGGGAGAGGATGGTACTTATATGAAGATCAATGTGAAGAAGGATGGAACTTTTACTCAGGAACTTACACCAGGATGCCGTTATGCCTTGCTTGCTTCTTGTCGTGGTTATCTGAATGACAAAGAGGAGTTGATGACGGAAGATGTTAATGAGGATCGCCATTATGAACTTGAGTTTCCTTTATCTTCCATTACCCGTCCTGTACTGATAGAGAATATTTTCTATGAGTTTGACCGGGCTGACCTGAATCCGGAATCTACAGTAGCCTTGGATGAGTTGATACAATTATTGAACAATAATCCGAATGTTACTATCGAACTCTCCGCACATTGCGATTATAAGGGGAATGATGATTATAATCTCCGCCTTTCGCAACGTCGTGCAGAATCTGTAGTACGCTATCTTATTAAAGGAGGCATTGATTCGCAACGTCTCACGCCGAAAGGGTATGGGGAGCAACAGCCTAAGACAGTAACTAATTTTACTCTGAAATCTGCACCTTTCTTGAAGGTGGGAGATGTATTGACAGAAGAGTTTATAAAAAATCTCCCACTGGAACAGCAGGAGATTTGTAATGCTATTAATCGTCGCACAGAATTTAAAGTGTTGCGAACCACGTATCAATGAGTTACAAGCTACGAGTTACAAGCTACAAGTACTATGCAGTAACGATAGCGCAGTACTCGTAACTTGTAACTTGTAGCTCGCAGCTTGTAACTCGTAGCTAATACCTTAAATGGAATTCAACGACTGCTTCGATTCCTTTTCGGAAAATATCCAATGGAAAGTTCTCATTTGGTGAATGGATAGCATTTGATTCCAGTCCGAATCCCATAAGTACAGTCTTGATTCCAAGTACTTGCTCGAATGTGGAGATGATAGGAATACTTCCTCCCCGGCGTACTGCAAGTGGTTTCTTTCCGAATGCTTTTTCAAAACCTTTCTCGGCAGCCTGATAGGCTGGAAGGCTAATTGGACATACATAGCCCTGTCCTCCATGCATGGGTGTCACTTTTACCTGTACGGTATCCGGAGCGATGCTTAGGATATAATCTGCAAACATTTGGGAAATCTTGTGATGATCCTGATGGGGAACCAGGCGACAAGAAACTTTGGCTGTAGCTTTTGAGGGAAGTACTGTCTTGGAACCTTCGCCGGTATATCCGCCCCAAATGCCACAAACGTCGAAAGAGGGACGGCAACTGTTACGCTCCAGAGTGCTGTATCCTTTTTCTCCGGATAGCTCTTTTACGCCAATGGCTGCCTTATATTTTTCTTCATTGAAAGGAATATGGGTGATCATGTCACGTTCCGCCTGTGGAACTTCTTCTACATCATCGTAGAAACCGGGCACTGTGATACGTCCATCGGCATCTACTACTTTGGCAATCATTCCACATAATACATTAATGGGATTGGCAACGGCACCTCCGAAATGTCCTGAGTGTAAGTCACGGTTAGGTCCGGTTACTTCAATTTCCCAGTATGCCAGTCCGCGAAGACCTGTAGTCAGTGAGGGCAGGTCGGCACCCAACATACTGGTATCCGATACCAGAATAATATCTGCTTTTAATAATTCTTTATGCTCCTCACAGAAAGCTTCCAGACTGGGTGAACCGATTTCCTCTTCACCCTCAAAGATGAATTTGACATTGTTCTTAAGCATGCCATGTTTCACCAGATATTCGAATGCCTTTACTTGTATAAATGATTGTCCTTTGTCGTCATCGGCACCACGAGCCCAAATGTGCCCATCGCGGATTTCCGGTTCAAAGGGATTGCTTTTCCATAGCTCCAACGGTTCTGCCGGCATTACATCATAATGTGCATATACCAAAACTGTCTTTGCTGCCGGGTCTACTATCTTTTGTCCGAAAACAATCGGATTGCCTTTCGATGGCATTACCAGTGCTTCGTCTGCACCTGCTTCAAGCAATAGTTGTGCCCAGCGCTCTGCACAAGCCAACATGTCGTCATGATGTTCAGGTTTTGCACTGATACTTGGGATACGGATGAGGCTGAACAAGTCTTCCAGCATCTTCGATTCATTCTCTGAGATGTATTTCTGTATTTCGTTCATAAATATATATATGATAAGGTGATAGGGTGATAAGATGATAGGGTGATAAAATGATAAGATGATAGGGTGATGTCACTTTATCATCCTATCACTTTACCACTTTATCATTCTTATAACTGTGTAGTACGGTCAATCAGATAAAAATCCAGTATTGTCAAGGCAGCCATAGCTTCTACTATAGGCACTGCGCGTGGCAAAACGCATGGATCATGACGACCGCGGGCTTTCAATGTTGTATCTACGCCATCTATATTGACTGTATGTTGCTCCATCAATACAGTAGCTACCGGTTTAAAGGCAACCCGGAAGAAGATATCCTGTCCGTTACTGATACCGCCTTGGATACCACCGGAATGATTGGTTTTCGTTTCAATGCGTCCGCAGTTATTGAAGAATACATCATTCTGCTCCGAGCCTTTTTGTTTCAGACCTTTAAATCCGTCACCGTATTCAAATGCTTTAGCTGCATTGATGCTGAGCATACCGGAAGCAAGAGCAGCATGTAACTTACCGAATACGGGTTGGCCTAATCCGATGGGGCATCCTTTGATGACACAGGTCACTACGCCGCCAATGGTATCACCTTCTCCTTTGGTCTTGAAAATAAGTTCCTCCATTTCTTTTGCCTTTACCGGATCTGGACAGCGTACTGGATTCGTTTCTATTAAATCAAGATCATAAGCAGTATAATTCTCTTCCAGACGGATTGGTCCTACCTGTGAGGTATATGCTGTGATTTTCACACCCAGTTGACGGAGTGCCTGTTTGGCAAGGGCACCTGCCACTACGCGCGAAATGGTTTCGCGTGCTGATGAGCGACCGCCGCCACGATAATCACGGATGCCATATTTCACCTTATAAGTATAGTCAGCATGCGAAGGACGGTATACCTCCTTCATATTATCATAATCACTGGAATGCTGATTCTCATTCCACACAATGAATCCAATGGGACATCCTGTTGATTTGCCTTCAAAGATACCTGAAAGGAATTCTACTTTATCGCCTTCTTTCCGGGCCGTAGTAATAAGAGACTGTCCGGGACGACGACGGTCCAGTTCCGCTTGCACGAAATCCATGTCAATGCGGATGCCCGCGGGAAATCCATCTATGACGCCTCCGATGCCTTTACCATGTGACTCCCCAAAGCTGGTAAGGCGGAGAATGTTGCCGAATGAGTTGAACATAATCTTTTGCTTTAATGGTTTATGTATAAGGTTTATTCATGCCAAATCCTTTGAATAAAAGCTTTTGGTTGCATAAAGATAACAAATAGTTATGGATTTTTCTCATGAAGAGGGAGAAATATTATATTTTTTATGGAATGATGAGTTCTCTTCTCTGAACAAAAGAACTCTTTGGCTGTTGAAACAAGTTGTCTCATAGTAAGATACAAATAGATAGAATCTACTTTGTTAATAAAGTCAAATAGCAGACAAACGCTGAAACACAAAGCACTATTGCTTAAAAAAAGAACATTTCAGTTTTAGAATAGACCTTGTTTGATATTATAAAAAGCCGTTATTTTGCACCCTGAAAGCTATAAAAGAAGATATGCCTACCCAGCGATGGGAAGCTGTTATTATTAAAAAAAGAAAAATATGAAGAAGAATTTATTTTATTTGTTCGCATTGATTTGCTCAATGAGTTTGTTTACGGCTTGTAGCAATGATGATGATCCTGATTACACTCAGGTGATTGAGAATGAAATTGCTGGTGAATACAAAGGTGCACTGGATATCAGTCTTGATGGTATTCCCGTAGCGAAAGATTTGCCGAAAAATGTTACGATTGCCAAAGTGAATGGTAATACAATCAGTTTGGAATTGAAAGATTTTAATTTCAGTGGATTGAATCTTGGTACTATAAAATTGGAGAAATGTGTTTTGACTGAGTCGAATGGTACTTATATTTTTACCGGAAACCAGAAGTTGGATTTGACGGCTAGTAGTATTGGGGTATGCGATGTAACTGTGACAGGAACAACGCTTCAAAATGAAACTACCGTAAATTTGGATATTGCTGTTCCGACATTAGGACAGACAGTAAAGGTGCTTTATAAGGGTAGTAAACTGAAAGGTAATGAAAGTGGCGAGGCAAAGATTACTTCTTTTATTTTCGATAGAAATGTGGCTGAAGTAGATTCATTAGTTCTTAGCACGAAGATTGACGAGGTTGCCAAGACAATTTCTATTGTAGTGGTTGATACAGCAAAGAATGAATATTTGACAGCTCTTGTGCCGACTATTGAGGTGTCTAATGGTGCTACGTTGGTTCCAGGTAGCAAGGTTGCTCAGGATTTTTCTAATGGAAATCAGGTAAGTTATACTGTGGTTGCTGAGGATGGAACGGTGGCTACTTATGTTGCTTCTGTATCTTCAAAATTATTTGTTGCGGATTTTGAAGAATGGATTGCTGGTGTAGAAGGACAAAAGCCGGAAATGACATTCTATGAACCGACGGGATGGTCTTCAAGTAATACGGGAGCTCATTTCTTGAAAGCATTTGGTTTAGCCGAGAGCTATGTAGTAATGTCTACTGAGGATGCGCATTCTGGGGAAAAGGCTGCTTTGATTCAGTCTATTGATACTAAAGGACAGGATTTGTGGCTTGCTAAGGCTCCGAAAGTAACAACTGGTACTTTGTTTTTAGGTAAGTTCATCACAGATGCTTCAAGTACGTTGAATAGTACGAAATTTGGAGTCCCTTATTCTAATAAACCTGTAGCTTTAAAGGGGTGGTACAAATATACACCAGGTGAGATATATTATTTGGTAACAAAAGAACCGTATGATCAAAACTGCCATAAAGAATTTGTTGTTGATGAAAATAAAACGGATGAATTTGCCATCAGTGTGGTGTTATACGAAACGGAACAATATGATTTGGAGGGATGGACAGACTGTTTGACTGGTGTCGCTAACGCAGAAAATAATATTTATACTTCAAGTCGCATTGCTGCTATTGCTCAATTGACAGGTGGAATTCAGGCTGATTGGAAGAATTTTGAGCTTCCTCTGGAATGGAAAAAAGAGTTTGATGCCAATAAGAAGTATCGAATGACGATAGCTTGTTCTTCCAGCAAGGATGGTGATAAATTTTGGGGTGCTCCGGGAAGTACGTTGATTGTGGATGAATTTGAATTGGTTGTGGAATAAGTAAGACAAACAAATAAAAAAATGGCAGGAGGTACTTGTGTATTTCCTGCCGTTTTTATTTGTTCTTAACGTATGTGAAGAGTTAGAATTGGAAAATATTCTAAACAGATAAGCAAAATATTTATAGGCTAATTCTTCTTTATAAGTTTTTCCTTACTTGAGATGTATTGACTATAACGGGAGAGCTTCACTTTATGTTATCTTTTGTAGAGTTCAGTCTCTTTTTCTCATTATGAGGAATTTAGACTTCTTTGTCCAAACTAAAATGAATATCCGAATCCTATATTCAGATAGATAGGATACATGGCAAAGCTGATTGTATTGAAGTCTTTTTTAAAGATATCATTTAATCCCCATGTTAAGTCGGCATAGACATTCAGATGCTTGAAAGCTTTCCATTCGCCACCGAATTGTATACCCCATTGGAATTTGCGCAAATCATCAGAGAAGTCATATGTAGCAATACTTTCATCCGTAAAGTCTACGCGTGAGCCTGTTTGGTCCGGAGTGCGGAGGTGCCCCTCATATACATGACCGGAAAAATCTCCTTCAAGTAAATAGGAGAAATAAGGACCAGCTACAAGTTTCCAGCGTTTGCTTATTTTGTAGTTAGCAAGAACGGGAACAGTAAGATAGGAGTTTTTTACTTTAGTCTTTACACCTCCCGTCCATAAACCTTCTAATTCACCACCGTTAGTATTGATAATTTTCATACCATAATTCTTAACGGTGGCTTCAGTAGTCATATTTTTAGTTTCAAGGCGCAAGCCTAAAGTCAAGCCCCATATTTTTTTTTCATCCAGCCATTTGGTAGCATTACCTTCAATAGAGATTGCCATACTGGGAACATAACTGTCTATCTTGCGTATTTCTTCGGGCAAAGGTAGGGGAGCGGTTCCTCCGATGCTGAATCCTGCCTTTAATGAATATTCCCAACCACGAAGATAAGACTGGCCGAGAATGTGGGTTCTATCTTCCTGAGCTTTTATTGACGTAGCTCCAACTACTGTTAACAGTAATGTGGCAATAATAATATTATATTTCTTCATGATTATCTTTTTTAGTTCTCTTCGCAAATAAGTTCTACTTCATCAATATATAGCGTGCTGCCTACGGCACCTCTGAAATAAGCGCCGTCTACACTTGAAGAGAATACAATGCCAAGTTTATATTTACCTTTCTGAAGTTCCGTTTCATTAATCTCTTTACCATTCTGAGCTTTAAAAGGGAGATTGAACGGTTTCCATTGATCAGTTTCCAATGCTTCTTCTGCACTAATTCTGGCTAAAGATACTACTTTATCCGAAGTAAGAGAATTAGTTCCATCCAACATAAATGAGTTTTCTTCGGCTTCATACATGACAGCATAGATATCAAATCGATCTTTCTTTCCAGTTTGAGGTTCTCCGCTCTCAGTATAAACCGGTCCTGCTTTAAATTTATAGTATCCTTTCAAAGCTTTCGGTCGTTTGTAGAACTGGAAACCAAAAGTTGTTGCTTTAGGAGCATTTTTAAGTGCATTGGCAAGATCAAAAGCTCCGATAAATAAGTTGCCGGCAGCAATATACATCTTTACCATGGCACCGAAACTTCCGGTATCTTTAGTTTCCAACTTGGCACATTTACCTATATATCCTCCTGCGACTTGTACGGTAGGATAGTCTGTAGGAAGTTTAGACATACCGGTCAACTTATAGCCGGGATTACCACTGGACCACTGCAATACTTTTGAAATCCCTTGTGAAGTATTAGGCTCAAATTCGTAAAAGATGTGATAAGGAGTATTTTGGGCAACTAATAACTCCTCGAAATGATAGGAAGTCGGTAATTCTGTTGGTTGGACGTTTATTTCATAAACAGGTTTCCAAACATTATCTTCGGAAGTCACCGTAAATGACCGCGAATGATCTCCTTCGCTAAAGTTGTATATGTTTCCTATATCACCATCTCTGCGATCATTGGGCTTGATGGATGCACCTTCCGGCAAGGTGAAGTTTAGTTGTTGTTTTGCAAGGTTTGCACCTTTATGTACATATACATCGACTATTTTTTCATTCGCATTAATATTGGCCAGCTGCACATCTGCACCCGTACAACCATCAATGGCCGCTTCAGAATTAAGCGCTTCGTCTTGTATACAAGAAGATATGGCAAATGCCAAAAAGAAACACGAGGTTAGCGTTTTAATCTTCATTTAATTCAGTTTTTGGTTATTAATAATGTAAAACTCAGGCGCAAAGTTAAGTTTCTTTTTTGAAATAGAAGACTTTGCGCACGTATTAAAAACATTTTTTCTAAATTTGTGTCCATTAAAATCAGTGAAATAATGATAACGGAAACGGAGAGAAAACGGATAATCGACCTGATACATCAGGAAGTGGTGCCTGCCATTGGGTGTACAGAGCCTATTGCAGTGGCATTGTGCGTAGCTAAAGCAACAGAAACACTGGGGACAAAGCCGGAAAAAATAAGTGTGTTGCTAAGTGCTAATATTCTGAAAAACGCGATGGGAGTGGGGATTCCGGGCACCGGAATGATTGGTTTACCCATCGCTATTGCACAGGGAGCACTGATAGGAAAATCAGAATATCAGTTGGAAGTGCTGAAAGACAGTACGCCTGATGTAGTGGAAGAGGGGAAGCGTTTCATTGAGGAGAAGCGCATTCATATTTCGCTGAAAGAGAATATTGAAGAGAAATTATATATTGAAGTATGCTGTGAGGCTGGAGAAGATAAAGCAATAGCAGTGATTGCCGGAGGGCATACCACCTTTATATATATAGAACGTAACGGAGAAGTCCAATTTCAGAAACAACATACAGCTAGTTGTGAGAAAGAAGAAGAATGCTTGGAACTGACTTTACGTAAAGTTTATGATTTTGCTCTGAATACTCCGCTGGATGAGATCAGCTTTATTCTGGAAACAGCCCGCTTGAATAAGGCAGCTGCCGAACGTTCTTTTGAAGGCAATTATGGCCATGGTCTGGGTAAGATGTTGCGTGGTACTTATGAACATAAGGTGATGGGAGATAGCGTCTTCTCACATATCTTGTCTTATACGTCAGGTGCCTGTGATGCTCGTATGGCAGGAGCTATGATTCCGGTAATGAGCAATTCCGGTAGTGGGAATCAAGGTATATCTGCCACTTTGCCTGTACTGGTCTTCGCTGAAGAAAATGATAAATCCGAAGAAGAACTGATACGTGCTCTGATGTTGAGCCATCTGACGGTGATCTACATTAAACAAAGTTTGGGGCGTTTGTCCGCTTTATGTGGCTGTGTGGTTGCTGCTACAGGTTCTAGCTGCGGTATTACTTGGTTGATGGGGGGAACTTATGATCAAGTAGCTTATGCTGTTCAGAATATGATAGCCAATCTTACAGGTATGATTTGTGACGGTGCGAAGCCCAGTTGTGCGTTAAAAGTAACCACTGGTGTATCTACCGCTGTTCTTTCTGCCATCATGGCTATGGAAAACCGTTGTGTAACTTCTGTAGAAGGTATTATTGATGAAGATGTGGATCAAAGTATCCGTAATCTGACCAAGATAGGTTCGAAGGGAATGAATGAAACGGATAAATTGGTGCTGGAGATAATGACGGGGAAGAATTGACAGAACAGTTGATAATTCTCAATTGACAATTGGCAAATGCCGCGCTGTATGCCGCATAGTAATTGTCAATTGAGAATTGTCAATTGTTTAATGATTGCATCCGCATCCACATCCCTGGTGATCGTGATCACCGCATCCGTCGCCGCAATCGTCACCACAGCTATCGCAACCGCAACTGCATCCGCCGCCGCTCATCATACGGGCGATTTCAGCTAATTCCTCATTGGTTGCCGGGCGGCTTTCTATTACTTCACCTACAAAGTTCAGGTCGCAACCTGCCAAGGGGTGATTCATATCCATTACCACTACGTCTGCTTTAATTTCTTGTACGGTTCCGTTGATACGTTGGCCTTCAGAGGTCATCAAAGGCACTACGTTGCCGACTATAATACGTTCGCTATCGAACTTCCCGTCTACTTCAAAGATTTGTTTCGGAAGGTCGATTACATGTTCTTCGTCGAAGTCACCGTAAGCATCTGCACAAGCGATCGTGAAATCAAATTTATCACCTGCTTTCAGATCTTTCACCTGATCTTCGAAAGACTCTAAAGTCAGACCCAAACCGGAAATGAACTGGAACGGATGTTCTGCAGTGGCTTCTTCGGTGAAATCTTTTTCACCGTCTTCTATAGCGTATAATTTATAAGCTACGGTAATGTACTTGTTTTCTACTGTTTCCATTTTCTATTTATAAATTGGTATTTTCTACTTTTTTTAAGAGCGTCAAAGGTACGAAATAAATTTGAAAGGGAGTGCAAAGTATGAGAATTTGAATATTTCTTCTGCTCCCGGACTATACTTACTCCTTACCTACTCCTTATCTACTCCTTACCTACTCCTTGTTTATAGATAAGGAGAAGGTAGGTAACAAGTAAGATGGGGTTATGGTTCGGATAGGATCCGGGGCAGCACAGGGATAAAAGTGACTATCTGTGGCAAATTACTAATTTTTGAATCGGATTAGTGATAAAATAGGATTTAAAAGCAGTGTTTTCTTACGATTAATCATAATAATCTCATTTTTTTCTTCAAATTGTTTGGAGTTTATAAAAAAGCCCTTACCTTTGCAGCACGATTAACGAAAACAGTAAAGTAAATAAAGTTATGAACTTACATACATCTATTAACCTGGCAGTCCTGCATATTATTCGCGTCGTGGTCCTGGAATCAAGAGCGTGAGAAAGGTTGTGTATGTATTCGTACGTTAAGATATCAATTTAGGAGCCTTTCTCACTATTATGTGAGGAAGGCTTTTTAATTAAAGGAGATTTAAAGATGAAACACCAATTACGCAGTTCGTTCAGCACGCAAGGCCGCCGTATGGCAGGGGCTCGTGCGTTGTGGATGGCAAATGGCATGAAGAAAGAGCAATTAGGAAAACCTATTATCGCAATTGTCAACTCATTTACACAGTTTGTCCCGGGACATGTGCATCTGCACGAAATCGGACAACAGGTGAAAGCTGAGGTTGAGAAGCTGGGATGCTTTGCTGCCGAATTCAACACGATTGCCATTGACGATGGTATTGCGATGGGACACGATGGAATGCTTTATTCGCTTCCTTCACGTGACATCATTGCCGACAGCGTAGAGTATATGGTGAATGCGCATAAAGCGGATGCAATGATTTGTATCAGTAACTGCGACAAGATTACTCCGGGTATGTTGATGGCAGCAATGCGCCTGAATATCCCTACTGTATTCGTTTCAGGAGGACCGATGGAAGCCGGCGAATGGAACGGTCAGCATCTGGATTTGATCGATGCTATGATTAAGTCGGCTGATGAAAGTGTAAGTGATGCCGATGTAGCTCAGATAGAACAACATGCTTGTCCTTCTTGTGGTTGTTGTTCCGGTATGTTTACCGCTAACTCGATGAACTGTCTGAACGAAGCTATCGGACTGGCATTGCCAGGCAATGGTACGATTGTGGCTACTCATGCCAATCGCACGCAACTGTTCAAGGATGCTGCCAAACTGATTGTTGAAAATGCTTATAAATATTATAAAGATGGGGATGACAGTGTGCTTCCCCGTAGCATCGCTACCCGTCAGGCTTTCTTGAATGCCATGACGCTGGATATTGCGATGGGTGGTTCAACCAACACAGTGCTTCACCTCTTGGCTGTAGCGCACGAGGCAGAGGTAGATTTCAGTATGGATGACATTGACATGTTGTCACGTAAGACTCCCTGTCTGTGTAAGGTTGCCCCGAATACTCAGAAGTATCACATTCAAGACGTAAATCGTGCCGGAGGCATCATCGCTATTATGAGCGAGCTTGCCAAAGGCGGATTAGTCGATACGAGCGTAAAGCGTGTAGACGGTAGGTCGCTGGCGGATGTAATCAATAAATACGGTATTACCAGCCCGAATGTTTGCGAAGAAGCTGTGAAGAAATATAAGAGCGCTGCTGCCGGAAAGTTTAATCTGGTACTGGGTTCGCAGGATGTCTATTATAAAGAATTAGATACTGACCGTGCCGGAGGTTGTATTCGCGATCTGGAACATGCTTACAGCAAAGACGGTGGTTTGGCAGTACTGAAAGGTAATATCGCTCAGGATGGTTGTGTAGTGAAAACGGCAGGTGTGGATGAAAGTATCTGGAAATTTACGGGTCCTGCTAAAGTGTTCGATTCACAAGACGCTGCTTGCGATGGTATCCTTGCCGGAAAAGTGGTCAGCGGTGATGTTGTGGTTATCACACACGAAGGTCCGAAAGGCGGTCCCGGTATGCAGGAAATGCTCTATCCGACTTCTTATATCAAATCGCGCCATCTGGGCAAGGAATGTGCACTGATTACTGACGGTCGTTTTAGTGGCGGTACGTCAGGATTGAGTATCGGACATATTTCTCCCGAAGCAGCTGCCGGAGGTAATATCGGTAAGATTCAGGATGGTGACATCATCGAGATTGATATTCCCGGACGTGCTATCAACGTCAAACTGACGGATGAGGAACTGGCAGTCCGCCCGATGACTCCCGTCACCCGTCAACGTGAAGTCTCAAAGAGCCTGAAGGCATATGCCAGCATGGTAAGTTCTGCCGATAAGGGTGCAGTGAGACTGATTGATTAACCGAGAATTGACAAATGAAATAGAATTCCATTATCCATTAATAGAATGAAAGATATAATAACAGGCGCTGAAGCATTGATGCGTTCCTTGGAACATCAGGGAGTAAAGACCATTTTCGGATATCCGGGTGGCTCCATCATGCCGGTATTTGACGCTTTATACGACCATCGGAAGACATTGAATCACATCTTGGTTCGACACGAACAGGGTGCTACTCATGCTGCGCAAGGTTTTGCCCGCGTATCAGGCGAAGTAGGTGTTTGCCTGGTGACGAGTGGTCCCGGAGCGACGAATACGATAACGGGTATCGCAGATGCTATGATAGACAGTACCCCTTTGGTAGTAATTGCCGGTCAGGTGGGTACGGGATTCCTTGGGACGGATGCTTTTCAGGAAGTTGACCTGGTAGGTATTACGCAGCCTATCACGAAGTGGAGCTATCAGATACGTAGTGCCGAAGATGTGCCTTGGGCCGTGGCCCGTGCTTTTTATATTGCCAAAAGCGGTCGTCCCGGTCCTGTTGTACTGGACTTTGCCAAGAATGCACAAGTAGAGAAGAGTGAATATACTCCTGCCAAGTTGGATTACATCCGTAGTTACCAGCCTGTTCCCGAAATGGATGAAGAGGCTGTGAGACAGGCTGCTGAACTGATCAATAGCGCTGAACGTCCGTTGGTATTGGTGGGGCAGGGCGTTGAGTTAGGTGATGCGCAACAAGAACTGCGTGCCTTTATCGAAAAAGCTGGAATGCCTGCCGGTTGTACCCTGTTAGGACTTTCTGCTTTGCCTACTGCGCATCCTTTAAATAAAGGTATGTTGGGTATGCATGGTAACTTGGGACCGAACATCAATACGAATAAGTGCGATGTACTTATCGCCGTAGGTATGCGCTTTGACGACCGGGTAACCGGAAAGTTGGATACGTATGCCAAACAGGCGAAAATCATTCATTTCGATATAGACCCTGCTGAGATAGATAAGAATGTGAAGACAGATATTGCCGTGTTGGGTGACTGTAAGGAGACTCTTGCTGCCGTTACGGCACTTCTGAAACCTGCTACTCATCCGGAATGGCTGGATAGCTTCTTGCCTTACGAAAAAGTAGAGGAAGAAAAGGTGATCCGTCCTGAATTGCATCCGGCAAGCAAATCTTTGAGTATGGGAGAAGTGATTCGTGCCGTAAGTGAGGCAACGAATCATGAAGCTGTATTGGTTACTGATGTTGGTCAGAATCAGATGATGTCTGCCCGTTACTTTAAGTATAGTAAGGAACGCAGCATTGTAACTTCCGGTGGATTGGGTACAATGGGCTTCGGACTTCCCGCAGCAATCGGTGCAACTTTCGGACGTCCCGACCGCACTGTATGTGTATTTATGGGTGATGGTGGTCTGCAAATGAACATTCAGGAGATGGGAACCATTATGGAACAGAAGGCTCCTGTTAAGATGATCTTGCTGAATAATAACTTCCTGGGTAATGTACGCCAGTGGCAAGCGATGTTTTTCAATCGTCGCTATTCGTTCACTCCGATGCTGAATCCGGATTATATGAAGATAGCTTCTGCCTACGACATTCCTTCACGCCGTGTAATGACGCGTGAAGAACTGAAAGGTGCAATAGAGGAAATGCTTGCTACGGACGGTCCGTTCCTATTGGAAGCCTGCGTTATGGAAGAAGGCAATGTTTTGCCGATGACACCTCCGGGTGGTTCGGTAAACCAGATGTTGCTGGAATGCTAACATAATGAAGAATGAAGAATTAAGAATAAAGAATTGCGGTGCAGAAATTGCATCTTTCATTTCTCAGTTCTTTCTTGAAATTCTTCATTCATCATTCTTAATTCTTAATTTGAAATATGGATAAGACATTATATACGATAATCGTTCATTCGGAGAACTTCGCCGGTTTGCTGAACCAGGTAACCGCAGTGTTTACCCGTCGCCAGATCAATATCGAGAGTCTGAATGTTTCGGCTTCGTCCATCAAGGGCGTACATAAGTACACCATTACCGCATGGACGGATAAAGACACCATTGGGAAAGTAACCAAGCAAATCACCAAGAAGATAGATGTGCTGCAAGCACACTACTTCACGGATGATGAGATCTATCAGCATGAGATTGCATTGTATAAGATAACAACCCCGATACTGGAAGAAAAACCGGAGGTATCGAAAGTGATCCGTAAGTATAATGCACGTATTGTAGAGGTGAATGCTGTGTTTGCTATCGTAGAGAAGAATGGTATGGGTGAAGAAATCACCAATCTTTATGACGAATTGCGTGCCCTCGACTGTGTACTTCAGTTTGTTCGTTCGGGACGTGTGGCTATCACTACCAGTTGCTTCGAGCGTGTGAACGAATACCTTGCCGACCGTGAAACGAAATACCGATTGAAAAAAGAAAAGGAGCAAAATAATGAGTGAGAATAGTAGTAAGATTGGAAAGTATCAGTTTGTAGCGGAGCCATTCCATGTGGACTTTACCGGACGCCTTACCATGGGCGTATTAGGAAACCATTTGTTGAATTGTGCCGGTTTTCATGCCAGTGACCGTGGATTCGGTATAGCCACGCTGAATGAAGACAACTACACATGGGTACTCTCCCGCCTTGCCATCGAACTGGATGAAATGCCTTTTCAATATGAGGACTTTACCATCTGGACTTGGGTGGAGAATGTATACCGTCTTTTCACAGATCGTAACTTTGCCTTGTTGGACAAAGACGGCAAGAAGATTGGTTATGCGCGTTCCGTATGGGCCATGATTAACCTCAATACCCGCAAGCCTGCCGATTTGCTGGCATTGCACGGAGGTAGCATTGTAGATTATGTGTGCGATGAACCTTGTCCTATCGAGAAACCTTCACGCATCAAAGTGACTTCTACCGAACCGGTAGCTACATTGAAAGCTAAATACAGTGATATCGACATCAACGGACACGTGAACAGTATCCGCTACATCGAACATATCATGGACTTGTTCCCGATAGAGATGTATAAGGAAAAGCGTATCCGTCGTTTCGAAATGGCTTACGTAGCCGAAAGTTATTACAATGATGAGCTCACTCTTTATAAAGATGAGCTGGGTGACGGTGCTTTCGATATTGAAGTGAAAAAGAATGGCAACGAAGTCGTTTGTCGTTCGAAAGTAATATTTACAGAGAAATAATTTTATTAATCATTAGCTGGCGCAAGCCACAAATAAAAAACTAAAAAAGAAAATGGCACAATTGAATTTTGGCGGTGTTACTGAGAATGTAATGACCCGCGAAGAATTTCCTTTGGAAAAAGCACGTGAAGTTTTGAAAGATGAAACAATTGCAGTGATCGGTTATGGTGTACAGGGACCGGGACAGGCATGCAACCTGCGTGATAATGGTTTCAACGTAATCGTTGGACAGCGTCCGGGTAAGACTTATGAGAAAGCAATAGCTGACGGATGGGTACCGGGTGAAACACTGTTTGGCATTGAGGAGGCTTGTGAGAAAGGTACTATCATTATGTGCTTGTTGTCTGATGCAGCCGTAATGTCTGTATGGCCTACTATCAAACCTTACCTGACTCCGGGAAAAGCTCTTTACTTCTCTCATGGTTTTGCTATCACCTGGAGCGATCGTACAGGTGTAGTTCCTCAGAAAGATATCGACGTAATCATGGTAGCTCCTAAAGGTTCAGGTACTTCATTGCGTACCATGTTCCTTGAGGGTCGTGGCTTGAACTCTTCTTACGCTATCTATCAGGATGCTACAGGCAAGGCTATGGATCGTACCATCGCATTGGGTATCGGTATAGGTTCAGGATATTTGTTTGAAACTACTTTCCAACGTGAAGCTACTTCTGACCTGACAGGTGAGCGTGGTTCATTGATGGGAGCTATTCAGGGATTGCTGTTGGCTCAGTATGAAGTATTGCGTGAAAACGGTCATACTCCCTCGGAAGCATTCAATGAAACAGTAGAAGAATTGACTCAGTCATTGATGCCGTTGTTCGCTAAAAATGGTATGGACTGGATGTATGCTAACTGTTCAACTACTGCACAACGCGGTGCTCTGGACTGGATGACTCCGTTCCACGATGCTATCAAGCCGGTAGTACAGAAATTGTATGCAAGCGTTAAGTCTGGTAATGAGGCTCAGATCTCTATCGACAGCAATTCTCAACCTGATTATCGTGAGAAGCTGAACGAAGAACTTCGTCAGTTGCGCGAAAGCGAAATGTGGCAGACAGCTGTTACGGTTCGCCAGTTGCGTCCGGAAAATAACTAATCCTTCTTGGGGATAAGAATAAAAATGCCCGAATGCTTGATTTCGGTGTTTCAATGTAGTATATTTGTAGCCGTAATCCTGATTTAAGTTCGGGAAGAAGATAATGGGAGGAGTAACGTAAGTTGCTCCTCTTTTATTATATAATAAGGTATGAAGTCGTCGGAAACATGCTTTCTTCTGGACTAAAACATACGATGTAATCACTCAAAACATACAATCTGTTTGGGTAAAATAGACTATGTAATGAGGGTAAACGCATCATCTGTTTCGGGAAAAGAAGCAAGGGAAAAACAAAACTCTCCTGTTATGTTAATGTTGCGTAATTCTGCTCTTGACAGATTTTCTGTGTTTTACCTTGGCATCCTTCTTTTATAAAGGTAAAAGGAAGCAATTGTTGACCATCTTTTGCTAAATATTGCATATTATAATAATTTATTTTTCGAATAATGTAATAAGTGAATATAATTTGCTACTTTTGTACCGAATTGACAACATAAAACATATTGCTATGACGAAGAAAGCAAACTTCTATGCAATACATGGCGCATTCTACTATTTACTATGCAGTGTATTGGTTATTTTGATGGTATCTGGATGTACCCGTGATGTTTATGATCCTAATGGTGGTGGTGAAGATAAACCTAATTCTTTTGATTTTTCCACTACTTCTACTATTCAGTTGAATGTGAAGTATGATGTTCCTGAAGGTTATAAAGTGCTTTTCAATGTCTATTTTGAAGATCCGTTTACTACAGATGAAGGTGGACAGACAGTTTTGCGTACTGATATAACCCCTGCAATTACCCGTATGACTGATGAAAATGGCGAGTATCATGCCAAAGAAATTGTGGCGGCAGATCACGGTTCGGATGTTTATATCTATACTTCGTATGTCGGAGTTCCGGGATTGGTGCAGACCACTATCACGGACAATGTGATTAATGCTGATATTGAATGGAAACTGACCGATGGCATTCCACAAACGCGTGCCGATAAATGGGATCCATCAACTGAGTATGGACTTTTGGGAACCTGGCAGACTAATGGCCGTCCGAATTATCTGGATAGTGAAGGAGAATTGGTTTTGTCGGCTTCAGTATTGAAGACCATTAGAAATACAATTCAGGAAGGAGGAATCTGCCCTCAAACATACCGTCAGTCCGCAGATTTCAAAGTGGATGATCTTCAAGGCAGAGATACTGAGGTTTCTGTCCGTTTTATAGGAGGAAACAGTTCTGCTGCAAGTATTTTTGGTTATTATTGTTATAAAGACGGTGCATCTGTCAAGGAAATAAAAGCTGCAAAGAAATATATTGTTTTTCCAAACACACATACAGCCGGTTATTATGGGAAGCCGATTGGCTTGAAAGGAGGAGAATGTGTTAAGTTGCATTATATAGACGAGAACGGAGTAGATAAAGGTACTGTATTCCCTAATGGAGTAAGAATAGGTTGGTTTCTTCTGAATAACGCTTTTGTTAAAGAAGGAAAAACTGATAAGATTTGTTATTCAACTACCGCTTTGAATGGTGATGGACGTACACATACGGCTGCTTTCCGTATCAATGACTTTGTAGTACTTTCATTTGAGGATTATACGGATTATGATTATAACGATGTACAGTTTAATGTCTGGTCCAATCCGATAGAAGCAATTGCTCCTGACGTTCCGTCTGTAACACCTGATCCGGGAACAGATGATGACCGTTCTGTCGCCTATCGCATGACTTATAAAGGAATTTTGGCTTTTGAAGATAACTGGCCTAATAAAGGTGATTATGATCTGAACGATGTGATTGTGAAGTATAATTCTGTTCTGGCGTTTAATACGAGTAACCAGGTACTTTCTACGGAAGACACATTTACAGCACTTTGGTCCGGAGCTTCCTTTAAAAATGGCTTTGCTTATCAGATGAATACTGATCGTTCGAATGTAGTTACTGAGTTTGAGAACATTTCAGATACCAGTCAAGGTTTGGACCGTGAACTTGCTAAAGCTACGGTTAATGTGTTTACTAATGCTCTTGTGGCTACAGAGAATAATACAAAGACAGCATCTTATAAGATTAAAAATACCCTGACTACTCCTGTTGATCACGAAACTTTTGGAGTGGCTCCTTATAATCCGTTTATTATGGTTCATGAGAATTTGGGTAACAATCGTTGTGAAGTTCATCTGGTAAACTATAAACCGACAGAAAAAGCGGATATGAGTTTGTTTCATACAGGCAAAGACTTGTCTTCACCGAACAGTGGTGTCTACTATGTAGCGGCAGAGAATTATCCATTCGCCATTCAGTTGGTTGATGCTGAAGATTTTAGCACCACTGAAACCGAAAGTGTAGATATTACTTATTCGGACTTTATCAAATGGGTGAAATCTAACGGTAGCGAGTATAAGGATTGGTATAAGAAATAAAAGCGAGAGGCTTTGGGTAAAATAAGAGATTGCGCAATTTCATGCAGGAAATGACTTGTATGAAGTTGCGCAATCTTCTTTATGTTTTTGAAATCCTTTTGATATACTCAATAAGTTTTTGATAGAATTTATGATGCTTTAGTGTGTTAGCTTCACCCAGTATCACTAGCTTCATTCGGGCACGGGTTATGGCGACATTCATTCTTCGCAGGTCGTTGAGGAAGCCTATCTGTCCATCTTCGTTGGCACGCACAAGGCTGATAAAGATGACATCACGTTCTTGTCCCTGGAAACCATCTACAGTGTTAACGGTGAGTAGACTGCGATAGGGTTTGAGTGAACCGCTTGCTTTAATCTTATTGCGGAGGTACTGCACTTGGGCTTTGTAAGGAGAGATGATACCGAAATCAATCCGTTCTTCTAAGACGCGCTTTCCGCCGATCCGGTTAATATAAGCTTTTAATTCCTGAAGAAGTAAATCAGCTTCTGCTTTATTGATACGCCCGAATGTTTCCCCAATAAATTCTTCCTTAAAATCCATTTCAGAAGTATCTATCCAACTGATAGGCGTATCCCAATCGAGAATGCCGCGGTATCGTATCTCCGGAGCCGCTTCCAGTTCTCCATTGTAAAACCATTGTGAGGGAAATTTCATGATTTCTTCATGCATACGATATTGTACTTTCAATAGAGAGACGGTACTGGGTTTATTGGCAACGACTCTTTCCATCAATGTACATTCCAGTCCTCCACGGGCAGCTTCGTAACATTTTATAGTAGGTGGAAGCTGGCAATGATCGCCTGCCAGCACTACACGGTCGGCCTTGCGGATGGCTATCCAGCAAGCAGCCTCCAAAGCTTGGGCGGCTTCATCAATAAAGAGTGTACCGAAGCGGCGCCCGTTCAGTACGCGGTGATTGCTACTGACGAGGGTGGAGGCTATGACATGGGCATTGTCGAAAAGATCGGCATTGATTTGTATTTCCAATTGTGTGGCACGATCACGCAGGCGACTCATACGATTGCGGGCGCTTTCACGCTCCTCATAGCTGCCTCGATGTTTGCCACCCATTTCACGCATGGCTTTGCGGATACTCCATAATTCAGAATAGGCCGGATGTCCTTCGAAACGGCGCTCATAAGTGAAAGAAAGCATTTTGTCGTTTACCCGGGTGGGATTACCAATCCGCAGGACATTTACACCACGATCTACGAGTTTTTCACTGATCCAGTCGACAGCTGTATTGCTTTGGGCGCAAACCAGTACTTGGGGTTCACGGTGTAATGTTTCATAGATAGCTTCTACGAGAGTAGTTGTTTTCCCTGTTCCCGGAGGCCCGTGTACAATAGAAACATCGCGGGAATACAACACTTTGTTCACTGCATTTTCCTGTGTAGAATTCAGCCAGGGGAAACGAACGGGGTAGAGCTCACGGAATCCGGGTTTTAAAGTTCCCAGCATGATATCCCTCAATTCTGCTAATCGATTACCCTTGGCACGAATTACATCGGAGAGGGCTTCGAACATAGTGCGGTAGGACGTTTCATCAAAATAAAGCTGCACTCCGAGGTTTTTGGCAGATTGCACTTCCAGTATAGCACCTGCACCGGGCATTACAACAACCATGCGTGTTTCGTTGGCATAACTGATAGTACCAATGGAATTGAAATATGTGATTTTATCATCGTATCCTTTGCGGAAAAAACAGACGGGACGCCCAAATTCGAAATTATGTTCTATATCAGTATCTTCCGTATGTGTAATTTCTATTACTAATTGATTCAGTGAATTGTAGTAACTTCGTCCGGGAGTGGCAGGATACCAACAGAGTCCCCGTTTCACCTTGCGGGCGATACCCATGGTTTCGGTCTGCCTTTTGAATTCTTCTTTTTCGAATTCATATTCCATACGCAGGAGCAGTTCTTGTCGCTGAAGATGGTCGGTTGGAGAAAGAAGGTTATTGCTCATATTATTATTAAATCTCTTACAAAGGTAATCATTCTTCGCTTTTGCACGAAGAAAAGCTTTAATTTGTTAAACCTTTAACGATTTTAGTTTGTTTATTATATTAATTTGTAATCTTTACAATATTGAAAAACTAAAAAATAAATGTGATTATGGTGTATGACGTAACTATGTTAAAGGCCTTTTATGCTTCTTATAAGGGGAAAATGGAACACGTGCGGGCGGTACTGCAACGTCCGCTGACATTAGCAGAAAAGATTTTGTATGCTCATCTGTTTGGTGAGAAGGGAGTAAAAGACTACAAAAGGGGAGAAGATTATGTAAACTTCCGCCCTGACCGTGTAGCAATGCAGGATGCAACCGCCCAAATGGCATTGCTGCAATTTATGAATGCAGGTCGCGAACAAGTTGCCGTACCTTCGACAGTACATTGCGACCATCTGATACAGGCCTATAGGGGAGCCCGGGAAGATATTGCCACTGCTACCAAGACAAATGAAGAAGTATACGATTTCTTGCGTGATGTTTCTTCCCGGTACGGTATAGGTTTCTGGCAACCGGGTGCGGGTATTATTCATCAGGTGGTATTGGAAAATTATGCCTTTCCTGGTGGAATGATGGTAGGAACGGACTCGCATACGCCCAATGCAGGCGGTCTAGGTATGGTTGCCATCGGCGTCGGTGGTGCTGATGCGGTGGATGTGATGACCGGTATGGAATGGGAATTGAAAATGCCTCGCTTGATTGGTGTACATCTGAAAGGTGAACTGAATGGTTGGGCGGCTCCAAAAGATGTGATTCTGAAGTTGGCAGGTATCCTGACGGTTAAAGGCGGTACAAATGCAATCATTGAATATTTTGGACCGGGCACGGCTTCTTTGTCCGCTACCGGTAAGGCAACTATTTGTAATATGGGTGCCGAAGTCGGTGCCACCACGTCACTTTTCCCTTATGATGATCGTATGGCTACTTATCTGAAAGCTACCGGAAGAGAAGAAGTGGCAGAGATGGCTGATTCTGTGGCGGGGGATCTTCGTGCAGATGCCGACATCATGATTGCTCCGGAGAAGTATTACGACCGGGTAATTGAGATTGACCTTTCCAGGCTGGAACCTTATATTAATGGTCCCTTTACTCCCGATGCCGCTACGCCTATTTCTGAATTTGCAGAAAAAGTACTGGTTAACGGTTATCCACGCAAGATGGAAGTCGGATTGATAGGTTCATGCACCAATTCATCCTATCAGGATTTAAGTCGTGCCGTTTCCCTGGCCCGTCAGGTTGAAGAGAAGCACCTGAAAGTAGCCGCTCCCCTGATTGTGAACCCCGGTTCCGAACGGATACGGGCTACGGCAGAGCGTGACGGAATAATAGGAACTTTTGAGAAAGTCGGTGCTACAATTATGGCAAATGCCTGCGGTCCCTGTATTGGTCAGTGGAAACGTGAGACAGATAACCCTACTCGCAAGAATTCTATCGTAACCTCTTTCAACCGTAATTTTGCCAAACGTGCAGACGGTAATCCGAATACGTATGCCTTTGTCGCGTCTCCCGAATTGACTATGGCACTGACGATTGCCGGAGACCTTTGTTTCAATCCGCTGACAGATGTATTGGTGAATCGTGAAGGTGAAAAAGTAAAACTCTCCGAACCTGTGGGTGAAGAATTGCCGCCGAAAGGATTTGCCGAAGGTAGTGAAGGGTATATGGCTCCCAGCTGTGAGAAGACGGAAATCAATGTGAACCCTCATTCGCAACGACTCCAATTGCTACAACCATTCCCTGCCTGGGAAGGAACTGATTTGCTTAATATGCCATTACTGATTAAGGCACAGGGCAAATGTACTACAGATCATATCTCAATGGCAGGTCCGTGGCTTCGTTTCCGTGGACATCTGGAGAATATCTCAGACAATATGCTGATGGGTACTGTGAATGCTTTCAATGGAGAAACTAATAGTGTATGGAATCGCTCTACCAATACATACGGTCCGGTTTCCGGTACGGCAAAGATGTATAAGTCTGAAGGGATCTCTTCCGTTGTAGTAGCCGAAGAAAATTATGGTGAAGGTTCCAGTCGTGAACATGCCGCTATGGAGCCCCGTTTCCTGAATGTTCGTGTGATCTTGGCAAAGAGTTTTGCCAGGATCCATGAAACGAACCTAAAGAAACAAGGTATGCTGGCATTGACTTTTGTGGATAAAGCCGATTATGATAAGATTCAGGAACATGATTTAATTTCGGTAATCGGATTGATGGATTTTGTTCCCCGCCGTAATCTTAAGATTGTCCTTCACCACGAAGATGGTACGAAGGATAGCTTCGAAGCTCAACATACGTATAATGAACAGCAGATAGGCTGGTTCCGTGCCGGTTCTGCTCTTAATGCAAGATAGAAAGATGGATAAAATTACAGTACCTTTTATTACCGGTGATGGGGTAGGAGTTGAAATTACTCCTTCTATGCAAGCTATTGTGAATGCTGCCGTGCAGAAAGCATATAGTGGACAACGGCAAATTGAATGGATGGAAGTGTGGGCAGGCGAACGGGCTTTTGAAAAATGTGGCCTGTGGTTACCTGATGAAACGATGGAAGCTTTCCGTGATTACAAAGTGGGTATCAAAGGTCCGCTGACGACTCCTGTTGGCGGGGGGATTCGTTCTCTGAATGTGGCATTACGCCAAACGCTGGATTTGTATGTATGCCTGCGTCCGGTTCGTTGGTATCAGGGGATTCACTCTCCGGTTCGTCATCCGGAGAAGGTGAACATGTGTGTATTCCGTGAAAATACGGAAGATATTTATGCCGGTATCGAGTGGGAAGCCGGTACACCGGAGGCTGAGAAGTTCTATAAGTTTCTGCACGATGAGATGGGGGTGAAGAAAGTACGGTTCCCCGAGACATCTTCTTTCGGTGTGAAACCTGTTTCAAAAGAAGGAACGGAACGATTGGTGCGGGCTGCCTGTCGGTATGCACTTGAGAATAACCTGCCTTCCGTGACATTGGTGCACAAGGGAAATATTATGAAGTTTACCGAAGGTGGTTTCAAAAAGTGGGGCTACGAATTGGCTGAACGTGAATTTGGAGAAGCATTGGCTGACGGAAAGCTGGTGATAAAAGATTGCATTGCGGATGCTTTCCTGCAAAATACCTTGTTGATTCCTGAAGAATACTCTGTGATTGCTACCCTTAACCTGAATGGAGATTATATTTCCGATCAGTTGGCTGCCATGGTGGGCGGTATCGGCATTGCTCCCGGAGCAAATATCAACTACCAGACCGGACATGCCATCTTTGAAGCCACCCATGGTACGGCACCGAATATTGCAGGTAAAGATATTGTGAATCCCTGTTCCATCATTCTGTCTGCCGTAATGATGCTCGAATACTTCGGTTGGAAAGAATCTGCTTCCTTGATAGAACATGCCCTGGAACAAAGTTTCCTTGATGCCCGTGCTACCGCTGACTTGGCGCGCTTCATGCCCGGCGGTGTCTCTTTGTCCACTTCTGCCTTTACCCGGGAGATAGTGGAAAGAATTGAAAAATAATACTAACGATTAAAACGATACGAAAATGAAGAAGGAATATTTAGTTTATAAGCTTTCCGAGGATATGAAGGAAGCGGTTCGGATTGATACCGAATTGTTCTCCAAATTTGATGTGAAGCGCGGTTTGCGCAATGAAGACGGCACAGGTGTGTTGGTCGGGCTCACCAGAATTGGTAATGTAGTGGGGTATGAACGTGTTCCGGGCGGTGGCTTGAAACCTATCCCGGGTAAGTTGTTCTACCGTGGTTATGATGTAGAGGATATTGTTCATGCTTTTGTTAAAGAGAAGCGTTTCGGATTCGAGGAAGTGGCTTATCTGTTGTTGTCCGGCAATCTGCCTGATAAAGAAGAACTGGCTTCTTTCCGTGAACTTATCAATGACAACATGCCGTTGGAACAGAAAACCAAGATGAATATTATCGAACTGGAAGGAAATAATATTATGAATATCCTGGCACGCAGTGTACTCGAGATGTACCGTTTTGACCCTGCTGCCGATGATACTTCCCGTGACAATCTGATGCGCCAGAGCATTGATTTGATTTCCAAGTTCCCGACCATTATTGCGTATGCATATAATATGTTGCGCCATGCCACTTTCGGTCGTTCATTGCATATTCGCCATCCGCAGGAAAATCTTTCTATTGCCGAAAATTTCCTCTATATGCTGAAACGCAATTATACGCAGTTGGAGGCTCGTACGCTCGACCTTTTGTTGGTGCTTCAGGCAGAGCATGGTGGTGGTAATAACTCCACTTTCACGGTTCGTGTTACTTCTTCTACCGGAACGGATACATACTCATCCATTGCCGCAGGTATCGGCTCGTTGAAAGGTCCGCTTCATGGCGGTGCAAATATTCAGGTGGCTGATATGTTCCATCACTTACAGGAGAATATTCAGGACTGGACAAGTGTGGATGAGATCGACACTTACTTCACCCGGATGCTGAATAAGGAAGTTTATAACAAGACCGGATTGATTTATGGCATCGGACATGCTGTTTATACGATTTCCGATCCACGTGCTATCTTACTAAAAGAACTGGCTCGTGATCTTGCCCGGGAAAAGGGTAAAGAGCGCGAATTTGCTTTCCTTGAACTCTTGGAAGAACGCGCTATCGAAACTTTCGGTCGCGTGAAGAATAATGGAAAGACGGTATCGAGCAACGTTGATTTCTATTCCGGCTTTGTTTATGAAATGATTGGATTACCGCAGGAAATCTTTACGCCATTGTTTGCTATGGCTCGTATCGTCGGCTGGTGTGCGCACCGTAATGAAGAATTGAACTTTGAAGGCAAGCGTATCATTCGTCCGGCATACAAAAATGTACTTGAAGATACGACCTATGTACCTATCAAGAAACGATAAATACTTGTAAACTATTTAGGGGAGAAAAGTTTTCTTTCTCCTCCTTTTTATATATCTTTGCCCGTACTTAAATCGAAACAAGTATGGAACAAGGGACTTTTCAGCTATTTCTTGGTGCCATGAGCATCATCGCACTGTTTGTATTTATCGCACTTTATTTTGTCAAAGCGGGATATGGAATGTTTCGCACTGCATCTTGGGGCATTTCCATTAATAATAAATTGGCATGGATGTTGATGGAGGCACCTGTATTTATTGTGATGTTATTACTTTGGTGGAATTCAGCACGATATAATTCAATTGCTCCCCTAATTTTTTTTCTCTTATTTCAATTACATTATTTCCAGCGCGCCTTTGTGTTTCCTTTCCTGCTGAAGGGAAAGAGTCGTATGCCGCTTGTCATTATGATGATGGGAATGCTGTTTAACCTCCTGAATGGCTTTATGCAAGGAGAATGGCTTTTTTATCTGGCTCCTGAACTTTTTTATACACCGGAGTGGTTGATGACTCCTCAGTTTATTATTGGAGTGTTGCTATTCTTTATCGGAATGGGGATCAACTGGTATTCGGATTATGTAATCCGCCATCTTCGTAAACCGGGAGATACGCGGCATTACCTTCCATCGCAGGGGATGTATCGTTATGTCACCTCTGCCAATTACTTTGGTGAAATCATAGAATGGGCAGGATGGGCTATATTGACCTGGTCGCTCTCCGGACTGGTTTTCCTGTGGTGGACAGTGGCTAATCTGGTTCCTCGTGCCAATGCCATCTGGCATCGTTATAAAGAAGAATTTGGAGATGCGGTGGGAAACCGGAAACGTGTTTTTCCGTTCCTTTATTAATCTCTCGTTTATAAATCACAAATCATAAATAATACTCATGAGCAAGTTATTTACTCCTGTAACTTTGGGGCCGCTGACTTTACGGAATCGTACTATCCGTTCGGCGGCATTTGAAAGTATGTGTCCGGGTAATGCCCCTTCGCAAATGTTGCTTGACTATCACCGTTCAGTTGCGGCTGGAGGTGTTGGAATGACTACTGTGGCCTATGCAGCTGTCACCCAAAGTGGTTTGTCGTTCGACCGCCAATTGTGGATGCGGTCTGAAATTATCCCCGGATTAAAAGAACTGACAGATGCTGTACATGCCGAAAGTGCAGCAGCAGCTATCCAGTTGGGACATTGTGGCAATATGTCACATAAAAGTATCTGTGGTGTTACTCCTGTCGGAGCTTCCACCGGTTTCAATCTTTACTCACCGACTTTTGTTCGTGGCTTGAAAAAAGAGGAATTGCCGGAGATGGCACGTGCGTACGGCCATGCTGTGAATTTGGCCCGTGAGGCAGGCTTTGATGCTGTTGAAATACATGCCGGACATGGATATTTGATTTCTCAGTTCCTTTCTCCTTACACGAATCGCCGTAAGGATTGCTTTGGTGGTTCTTTGGAAAATCGGATGCGTTTTATGGATATGGTAATGGAGGAGGTGATGAAAGCTGCCGGAACGGACATGGCTGTATTGGTGAAAATGAATATGCGTGATGGTTTCCGTGGCGGGATGGAAATGGATGAAACTATGCAGGTGGCAAAACGCTTGGAACAATCAGGAGTTCATGCATTAGTATTAAGTGGAGGCTTTGTTAGTAAAGCTCCTATGTATGTGATGCGTGGTCGGATGCCTATCCGTACTATGACTCATTATATGAATTGCTGGTGGTTGAAGTATGGAGTGCGAATGGTAGGAAAGTGGATGATACCGACCGTTCCTTTCAAGGAGGCTTACTTTTTGGAAGATGCGTTGAAGTTCCGGGCAGAAATTAAGATGCCATTGGTGTATGTGGGTGGCTTAGTTTCGCGTGAGAAAATAGATGAGGTGCTGGATGATGGTTTTGAAGCTGTGCAGATGGCACGTGCCCTGCTTAATGAACCGGGTTTTGTTAACCGCATGCGTGAAGAAGAGAAAGCGCGCTGTAATTGTAAACATAGTAATTATTGTATTGCACGGATGTATTCCATCGAGATGGCATGTCATCAGCATTTGAATGAAGAACTTCCGGCCGGTTTGAAACGGGAAATTACAAAAATAGAAGCAAAAGGATAATGAAACAGAAACTTGCAGTTATAACCGGAGCAGATGGTGGCATGGGAATGGAGATTACACGCGCTGTTGCCACCGCCGGATATAAAGTCATTATGGCGTGTCGTGATCCTGAAATCGCAGAAGAGAAGCGTCAGTTAATAATGCGGGAAACAGGAAATATAGCATTGGAAATAGTACCGGTCAATCTTGCTTCTTTATCTTCTACGGCTTCTTTTGCCAATGAACTTCTTCAGCGTGGAGAAGCTATCACCTTGTTAATGAACAATGCCGGCACTATGGAAACGAAACGTCGTATTACCGAAGATGGATTGGAACGTACAGTGAGTGTCAATTATGTAGCTCCTTATTTATTGACTCGTAAATTGTTGCCACTGATGGGGGAGGGAAGCCGGATTGTAAACATGGTGTCCTGCACTTATGCCATCGGTAAACTGAATTTTCCTGACTTCTTTTTGCGTGGAAAGAAAGGCGCTTTCTGGCGTATTCCGATTTATAGTAATACGAAATTGGCATTAACTTTGTTTACAATAGCTCTATCGGAGAAGGTGAAAGAAAAAGGAATTGTTGTCAATGCTGCCGATCCGGGTATTGTTTCCACCCCAATCATTACGATGCATATGTGGTTTGATCCGTTGACGGATATCTTTTTCCGCCCTTTCATACGTACGCCTCGCCAAGGAGCAGCGACAGCCATCAGTTTGTTGCTGGATGAAGATGCGGGAAAACGTACCGGAACGTTGAATGTAAGTTGCCATCCTAAACAGCTTGCAGAGAAATTCTTTCATCATGTACAGATGAAGGAACTATGGGATAGGACAGAAGAAATTGTTGCAAAATGGCTATAATGCAAAAGCGCGGATGAATTTCATCCGCGCTTTTGCATATTTCACTATATTCTAATTAAATAGAGAGTTCTCTCAATACATTTACCAAGTCTTTCTTGATTGGCTTATCATTCTTGATAGCTTTTGTGAAAGGAACGTATACTACTTCATCATGTTCGATACCAATCATCACGTTCCGTTGTCCTTCCATGATGGCATCGATAGCTGCTGCACCGAGTCGGCTGGCAAGGATACGGTCGTGAGCAGTAGGACTTCCACCGCGCTGCAAGTGGCCAAGGATGGTAACACGTACATCGTATTGAGGATATTCATTCTTCACACGCTCTGCAAAGTGCATGGCTCCACCTGTCAGTTCGCTTTCCGCAACAATTACAATACTGCTGTTTTTGGATTTGCGGAAACCATTCTTGATGAATTCTTCCAGTTGATCGACTTCCGTACTGAACTCCGGAATGATAGCGGCCTCTGCACCTGAGGCGATGGCACCGTTCAATGCAAGGAAACCAGCGTCACGTCCCATTACTTCCACGAAAAACAAACGCTCATGAGAAGTAGCGGTATCGCGGATTTTATCCACTGCATCCAGAATGGTATTCAAAGCTGTATCATAACCGATAGTCGTATCTGTTCCGTACAAGTCATTATCGATAGTACCCGGCAATCCTATACAAGGTACATCGAACTCTTGTGCGAAAATACGTGCACCTGTCAATGAACCGTCACCACCAATGATAACCAAGGCATCAATGCCTTCCTTTTTCATATTATCATACGCAATCTGGCGTCCTTCGGGAGTAGTGAATTCCTGACAACGAGCTGTTTTCAGGATAGTACCACCTAATTGTATGATATTACTTACGTTCTGGCTTTTGAATTCTTTGATTTCGCCGGTTACCAGACCTCTGTAACCTCTATATATACCTTTTACTTGTAATCCGTTGTAAATAGCAGCACGTGTTACTGCACGAATAGCAGCGTTCATTCCCGGTGCATCACCACCGGATGTCAAAATACCTATGCACTTAACTGTTCCCATAACAATCTTTTAGTTTGGTTTAAATAATCGACGCAAAGATAGCAAAAAGCTGAGGGCGTGATTCATATTTAACGTTAATTTGTTGTTTCAAAACGGTGACTTATTGTCCTGTAAGTCGTGATTGAATGGCCTTTGAAATTTCTTCCATCAGCCATTTGGGAGTGGAGGTTGCTCCACATACTCCGATAGAGGAAGCTCCGGTAAGAAGAGAACTGTCTATCTCTTCAGCACTGTCTATCAAATGGGAATTAGGGTTGACTTTTTGGCATTCGCTGAACAGCATTTTCCCATTGGAACTTTTCTTGCCACTTACGAAGAATACCAGATCGTGCGAAGCGGCAAATTTCCTTATGTTCGGAATACGATTGGCTACTTGCCGGCAGATGGTATCGTAATATTCGAATGTGACATCAGGCGAGATATGTTCTTTGATGTATTCTACGATTTTCTGGAATTCATCCAGTGACTTTGTTGTCTGCGAATATAAACGGATGCTTCTGGTGAAATCCAGTTTTTTAGCTTCTTCCAACTTTTCTATGACAATTGCTTCTCCGGTAGTTTGTCCTACTAAACCAAGGACTTCCGCATGACCGGTTTTTCCATAGATAACGATTTGTTTATCCTCGGTATCTTTTTGAGTATATTCTTGCTTGATTTTCTTTTGTAAGCGGAGTACTACCGGGCAAGTGGCATCAATGATTTCAATATTATTGCGACGGGCAATTTCATAGGTTTCGGGCGGTTCTCCATGGGCACGTAGCAAAACTTTGGCATCGTGCAAATGATTAAAGTCATCATGATTGATAGTGATGAGGCCCATCTCTTTCAGGCGCTCCACTTCACGGCTATTGTGCACGATGTCTCCCAGGCAATATAAAGTGCCTCCATTGGCTAGCTCTTCTTCAGCTTTATTTATTGCAGTGACTACACCGAAACAGAAGCCAGAACCTTCATCTATTTCTACTTTTACCATAATATAATGTGTTGATATAGAGATTGTAAACGGACCTTCGGAAGGGCTACACCCTTTACGGCCCAAGGCTACACCCTTTGTCTTGGATGGCTACACCTTTTACGGCATAAGGCTACACCCTTTTTCCTTTATCTCTTAATGATCTTATTGAATTGCTCTTGCAACCATTCCTTTTGTTGAGGAATAGTCATATCAGTATTGTCCAACAGCAATGCGTCATCTGCTTTGCGAAGCGGGCTTACTTCTCTATTCTGATCGATATAATCTCGTTGCTTTACGTTCTCAAGTATTTCATCAAAACTGGCTTCTTGTCCTTTGGTCTTTAATTCATCATAGCGACGTTGTGCACGGATTTCGGGCGTGGCAGTTACAAATATTTTTAGTTCAGCATCTGGAAAAACCGTAGTTCCGATATCACGTCCATCCATGACAATACCTTTGGAATTGCCCATTGCTTGTTGCTGTGCTACCATTGCTTCGCGTACAAACCCTAAAGTTGCAATGGGACTAACATGGGAAGAAACTTCCATGCTGCGGATTTTATTTTCTACATTTACTCCATTCAGATAGGTGTCCGGGCGTCCGGTTTCAGGGTTTAATTGAAAGGAGATATGGATATTATCTATTTCTTTCCGGAGCCTTTCCGTATCGATGGCATTTCCCTGAAAGATGCTATTTTCTATACTGTATAAAGTGACTGCACGATACATGGCGCCACTGTCGATGTATATGTAACCTATTTCACGGGCAAGATCTTTTGCCATGGTACTTTTTCCACAGGAGGAAAAGCCGTCGATTGCGATAGTTATCTTTTTCATTTTGAGTTATACTATTTATATATTATAAGGTATATGACAAATTAAATATAAGTGAGGATGAACTCACATGATATTTGGCATATGCCATCCCCAATTTCAATCGTTTTAACTGAATACCTGTGCCACAAGTAAAACCTGCCCAATGGCTTGAACCGTTTATTTTCATTTCTTCTCCACGGCGGAAGTTGTATCCGGCTGCCAGGTAAAAATTGCTGGTTGGAAGGAAATCAATGCCAAGGGAGATATGATTTAACAATTTCTTTCCGAAATTGTTTGCTGCTGTGGTTGATGAACTCCAGTGTGTCAGGTCATGTAGAGTAAATGAGAGCCTGAAAGGAGCATGTGCCAGTCGTTTGCTAAAACCAAGCTGTACGTCGGCAGGTAGCTTTTCATGCCGTTCTTCGAAAGCTTTCAGTTGTCCTCCCAAATTGCGTGCAACAAGTGAAGCGGAAAAGTCTGACTCCTGATGATAGTAATTCAATCCCAAATCAATGCCAATTGCGAATGAAGAGTACTTATCATAATGAGAATAAATGAAGTTTGTGCGGACACCACCACTCCAATAATCACTTAAATCATAGGTATAAATGCCCGATATGGAAATATCTTTGGCAGAGAAAGTGCCGATTTCTATATTTTCTTCGGTGGTTTCTTTTAATTCTCCGTAATCTACATATTGAGCGGTTACCGCCCAAGTGGAACGCTCGCCTGCTGTACGTGCGAATGCGGCTCCTCCAACATTGACACCATCCATATAGAGCATGTAATTCAGGTTGAGAGTTTTATCCGCTACACACGAAAGAAGGGCGGGATTTTGGACAGCCATCGTTAAATCGTCTTCTATAATAGAAATATTTTCTCCACCCAATGCCGATGCGTGGGCAGAAAAAGGAAGCTTTAAAAATTGGAAGGCGCTGGTTCCGTCTTGCGCACGTAAAACGGAGAAAATCAGTAGTAGTAGCACCGTAATAAAAGACTTTTTCAACATTTCATTTAAAATTATTGCCAAAGATACGGTATTTTTAAAATATCTCGTTACATTTGTAGCACAAAAGCGCAGGTGTGCTTTTTGAAGGATAAAAAAAACAAAAATGGGTGTATATTGTCTTAAAAAAGATAGTACGGATGGACGTTTTGCAGAAAAAGTACTATATTTGCCCAAAATGAGAAACACGTTAAAATAATATTATAATTATGGAAATTAAGAAAACACCTAAAGCAGATTTGGAGAACAAAAAATCGACTTGGATGCTTATTGGTTATGTTATTGTGCTGGCTTTTATGTTTATAGCATTTGAATGGACAAAGCGCGATATCAAGATCGATACAAGCCAGGCTCTTACTGATCTCTATTTTGAGGAAGAAATGGTTCCTATTACTGAACAGGAAGAAAAGGTCGCTCCTCCTCCTCCAGAAGTAGCTCCGATTAACGAAACATTGGAAATCGTAGCTGATGATGCTGATGTGGAAGAAACAGTGATCGCTTCTTCTGAGGAAACAGGTCAGGCAGTAGAGGTAAAATATGTGCCTGTAACTGTTGTTGAAGAAGAACCGGAAGAACAAACCATTTTTGAGGTTGTAGAACAAATGCCTGAATTCCCGAATGGTGGTATGGCTGGTTTGATGCAATTCTTGAGCAAGAACATCAAATATCCTACTATTGCACAGGAAAACGGTACTCAAGGTCGTGTAACAGTACAATTCGTTGTTAATAAGGACGGTAGTATTGTAGACGCTAAAGTCATAAGAGGTGTTGACCCTTATTTGGATAAAGAAGCACTCCGTGTGATTGGTACCATGCCGAAGTGGAAGCCTGGTATGCAACGTGGTAAACCTGTACGCGTTAAATATACAGTGCCTGTAATGTTCAGATTGCAGTAATAACGTTATTTATATAAAAAAAGAGGCTGCTTTTCGGCAGCCTCTTTTTATTCTTACTATTCTCCTTAATTTATAATCACTATGTTTACAGCTTCTGAGCTTCTCGAAAAAATTAATTCTCATATTGCTGATTTACAGTTTACGCGTACTCCAAAGGGATTGTATGCTCCGGTGGAATATGTTCTGTCTATGGGTGGAAAGCGAATTCGTCCGGTATTAATGTTGATGGCTTATAATTTATATCAGGAAGATGTGACTCGTATCTATGCTCCGGCTACAGGTATTGAGGTTTATCATAATTATACCCTTCTTCATGATGATTTGATGGATCGTGCCGATCGCCGTAGAGGTAAAGAAACGGTTCACAAAGTTTGGAATGATAATACCGCGATTCTTTCGGGCGATGCGATGTTGATTTTAGCTTATCAGTTTATGGCAGAGTGCTCTCCGGTCTTTTTGAAGGAAGTTATGGATCTTTTTAGTTTGACAGCCCTTGAAATTTGTGAAGGTCAGCAGATGGATATGGAGTTCGAACAGAGAAATGATGTAACAGCAGAAGAGTATCTGGAAATGATTCGTCTGAAAACAGCAGTTTTATTGGCTGCAAGTTTGCGAATCGGTGCCCGCTTGGGAGGTGCTTCAGCAGAAGATGCAAATCGTTTATATGATTTTGGAATGCAAATAGGAGTTGCTTTCCAATTGAAAGATGATCTTTTGGATGTTTATGGTAATGTCAAAGTCTTTGGGAAAAATATTGGTGGAGATATCCTTTGCAATAAAAAAACTTATATGCTGATTAAGGCATTTGAACATGCCGATTCAAGTCAACGTGAGCAGTTAAATTATTGGGTTCATGCAAAAGCCTTTCAACCCGTTGAAAAGATTGCTGCCGTTACGGAACTCTATAATCAGATTGGCGTAAAAGCTATTTGTGAGAATCAAATGTTGGAGTATAGCAATCGTGCGATGGAAAGTTTAGCGGCTGTCAGTGTTGCAGAGGAAAAGAAAGAAGAACTTAAAAAGGTAATAGAGAATTTGATGCATAGAGAGGTTTAATAGTGTCTTTTTGGATTTATGCCTTATAGAAGATTACCAAATACAGATCAGGCGAGAATACGGGCACTGAAAGCAGTGGTTGCGAAAGCTGATGTCCAGAACCTTTATGATTTGGCTGTTTCCCTGAAGACGTTGACAGAGGCCCGGAATTTCTTGACGAGGTTTGAGGCTGCCCAGTCTTATTATTTGCAATGTTTTGAACGTCAGTCGCAGGCTGGTCATAAGCATCAGGCCAATGTAAAGATGGCGCGTTTGTATGTATCTCATTTTATTCAGGTATTGAATTTAGCTGTAATACGTTCGGAAGTACGTGTTGCTCACAAAGCATATTATGGCTTACCGGGAGATAGTACAAATGTTCCGGATTTATCAACAGAAACAGCATTAGTGGAATGGGGACGAAAAATTATAGATGGAGAGGCTAAACGAACTTCACAGGGCGGAATTCCTATTTATAATCCTACAATAGCCAAGGTTAGAGTGCATTATGATATCTTTACAGATAGTTATGACCGACAAAAAAATCTGCAAGCTTTGACAGCGCGTAGTTTAGAATCTCTTTCTGCTATGCGAACCACAGCAGATGAATTGATTTTAGATATTTGGAACCAGGTTGAAAAAAAGTTTGAAGATGTTTCTCCAAATGAGAAACGTTTGGATTTGTGCCGTGATTACGGATTAATTTACTATTACCGTACCGGTGAAAAACGAAAAGAAGAAGTAAACAAATGAGATTGATAGATACACATTCCCATCTCTTTTTAGAAGAATTTTCAGAAGATTTACCGCAAGTTATTGAGCGTGCCCGTTCTGCAGGAATCACTCATATCTTTATGCCTAATATCGACAGTACGACAATTGATTCAATGTTATCGGTATGTAATACCTATAATGATTATTGTTTTCCTATGATAGGACTGCATCCTACTTCTGTTAATGCCGATTATGAAAAAGAACTGGAGATTGTGGCTCGTGAACTAAGGTCTTTCAATAAGTATATTGCAATAGGGGAGGTTGGTATGGATCTTTATTGGGATAAAACTTTTCTGAAAGAACAGCAGATTGTATTAGATAAGCAAATCAATTGGGCTTTGGAATATGACCTTCCTGTCGTTATTCATTGTCGGGATGCCTTTGGCTATATATATAATGTACTGGAACCTTACAAGAATACTTCTTTAAAAGGAGTTTTCCACAGTTTCACGGGTACTGATGATGAGGCTGCCCGGATTCTGGAGTTTTCAGGTTTTCTAATTGGAATTAATGGTGTGGTCACTTTTAAAAAGTCGCGCCTTCCGGAAGTTTTGACTAAAATACCTTTGGAGAAGGTTGTTCTTGAAACGGATTCCCCTTATCTCACTCCGGTTCCGAATCGTGGTAAGAGAAATGAAAGCGCATATGTGAAGGATACTTTGATGAAGGTTTCTGATATCTACCGGATGTCTCCGGAGGCCGTTGGACGTGTTACTTCCGAGAACGCTTTAAAAGTGTTTGGAATGCTCAAATAACATCGTAAAGATTTTAAAGTTTATTAATTTTGAGATTTTATTAAAGATAAAACGGAGAGAATGAGGGGCAAGAACGAAAAAAAGAATACATTTGTAGCTGAAAACGCTTGTGGTTCGCATTTTTTTTGTAATTTGCAGCCGTTTTTGAAAGAGGCGTCTATTGGAGAGATGCTCGAGTGGTTGAAGAGGCACGCCTGGAAAGCGTGTATACCTCTAAAGGGTATCCGGGGTTCGAATCCCCGTCTCTCCGCAGAATGAAAGAAGGAAACAAAAATAATAAATGAATATAATAAACAATTTAATTAATTAATCTTAAAAATTAGACACACAATGAAAAAGTTATTTGCAATTGTTGCTGTGATGGGAGTCTTAACATTTGGCTCAACTCAACTTGCTCAGGCTCAAGATGCTCCTGCAGCTGAACAAAC